>Ga0209039_10000759_pt1 | contig 31062 bp, 23 predicted proteins | sample BogFormECP12_OM1_FD_188238 | JGI IMG/M metagenome (GOLD analysis project Ga0209039, IMG submission 188238) | Bog forest soil microbial communities from Calvert Island, British Columbia, Canada - ECP12_OM1 (SPAdes) (version 2) | ecosystem: Environmental > Aquatic > Freshwater > Wetlands > Bog ... | reverse complement strand
GTAAGCGGTGAATTTTCCATCCTGAAAGCGATTGAGCCCACCGCCTCCAGTGCCAATCCACAGGCTGCCTTCGCGGTCGGCTTCGATCGACATAACGAATTCGTTCGACAAACCGTCCTTGCTGCCATACGTGGTGAACTTGCCATTCTGGAACCGGCTGAGTCCGCCGCGTCCCCCGATCCAGAGGTTACCACTGGGGTCCACGTAGGTTACCAGCACGATGTCACTGGGCAGCCCCTGGGCCATGGTGTAAGTGCTGAACTTTCCGTTCTTGAAGCGGTCAAGGCCCTTGCGAGTCCCAATCCAGAGATTGCCGTCGCCATCGCCGGCGATCGAGAAAACGAAGTCGTCGGAAAGGCCGTCCTTGGACGTGTAGGTGGTAATCTTGCCGTCCTTAATCCGGTTCAGTCCGGCGCCGGCGGTACCGACCCAGAGGCTTCCGTCCTGGCCCTCATAAACTGGCAAGGCGAGGTCTTTGGAAAGACCTTCCTGCGACGAGAAGGTGGTGAACCTTCCGTCTTGGAGGCGGTTGAGGCCGCCGCTGCCGGTGCCTATCCACAGGCTGCCCTCGCGGTCCTCCAGGATGGACCATACTAAGTCGTTGGAAAGCCCTTGCTTGCTTGCATAGGACTCGAAACGGCCGCCCTTGAACCGGTCCAGCCCGCCACTCGTGCCGATCCACAGGCTGCCCTCACTGTCTTCATAGAGCGCGCACACTTCGTTGCTCGAAAGGCCGTCCTGCGTGGTGTAGGTCCGGAATCGGCTGCCATCGAGCCAGCTCAGACCTCCGCCAATGGTAGCGACCCAGAGTCTTCCCTGCCGGTCCTCACGGACAGACTTCACGTACGCGTTCTTCAGCCCGTCTTTGGCGGTGTAGGTGGTGAAGACGCCATCCTTCAGCCGATTCAGCCCGGCATGGGTGCCGATCCAGAGGCTTCCCTGCCGGTCCTCGGTAATCGAGAAGACCGCATCATTCGCCAGTCCTACCTTGGTAGTATAAACAGTGAACCGGCCATCCTTGAATCGATCGAGACCGCCGCCGTCCGTGCCGATCCAAAGATTGCCCCGACGGTCCTCGTAAAGGGAAAGGACCGAGTCATTCGACAACCCGTTGGCGCTGGTGTAGCTGGTGAACTTCCCGTCTTGGAGGAAGGCCAAGCCGCCACCCTGGGTTCCAATCCAGAGACGCCCTTGGTGGTCCTCCACTAGCGCCTTGACGATGTTGCTCTTGATCTCCGGCGTGTTCCCTTCGTCGAAGACCGTAAAGCGCACCCCGTCGAAGCGAACCAGGCCCAGCTCCGTTCCGAGCCAGATGTAGCCGTCACGCGTCTGGACAGTGGACATAATCGTATTCTGCGGAAGTCCCTGCTCTGTCTGCCAGACCTCGTGGGCGTACTGCGTGATCGCCTTCGCCGGGTTGAGTCCAGCCTCGCTCCTGGCTGCTGGAAGTACCAGCGCGGTTACCAGAAGGGCCAGTCGTATATGTTTCCACTTCCCGTTCATGTCATTCTCTCCTTTTAACTGCACTTGTCTCAAAGAATGGACCGTTGATCTTCACCGAGGCGCACGCGTGGTTTCTGCCTACGTACCACGGGCGCTTCGACGCCGGGGATAACCGATCTTGCTAACCAACGATGGTTACCCCACGCGGGAAATGGCATCCTAGTTCGTGCTCGGATCCCCGCCTGTCAGGATTGCCTGCGACCAGACGGACTGCTGATTAAAGACAGACTGCTGATTCCAGACCGACTGCTGATTCCAGACCGACTGCTGATTCCAGACGGACTGCTGATTCCAGACCGACTGCTGGTTCCATACGGACTGCTGATTCCAGACCGACTGCTGGTTCCAGACGCCCTGCTGATTCCAAACGGACTGCTGATTCCCTACCGTTCCCTGGTTCCAGACCGACTGCTGATTCCACACCGACTGCTGATTCCAGACCGACTGGTTGCCCCAGATCGAGGAAGGAAAGGGAGCGAGACTGATCGTACCGGTTGCGGTGTTCAGGGAAACAGCGGGTGACATGGCCGTGCCGGTGGGGAGAGCGGTGGTATTAGCAAGCGCGGCGGCGATGTCCAAGTAACCGGCACCGACCGTGAACACGTCGTAGGTCTGCGTGTAGGTGATGCCGGTGGTAGGATCGGTGACGCTGGTGCTCGTAGGAAAGGTCTTGTAAGCTGTCGCCATCAGCAGCGCCTTTACTTGATCGGGAGTGATCTTCGGATTCTGCTGAATGAGGAGAGCCGCGGCTCCGCTCACCACCGGCGCTGCCATGCTCGTACCATTCAACGTCAGGTACTGAGTTGACTTCGCTGAACCCCCATTTTGCTGGTAATACGAGAAAGGTACCAAGTTGGCGGGATAGTTTGACGCCAATGTCGGTGAGGCAGGCGAAAGCAGGGAAACAACCTGGTTGCCGGGCGCTAGGATGTCCGGTTTCACCACCATATCGACGAGGGTGGGCCCCTTCGAGCTGTAGCTGGTCATGACGTCGTCGGAGCGACTAGGGGTGCCCATCGAGTTCATCGCGCCCACCGTGATCACGTAGGGATCGTTGGCTGGCGTACTGATGGTGCCATATCCGTAGGTACCAAACATGTTATCCCTTCCGTCGTTTCCGGCCGAGACAACGACCACGATCCCGGCTTGCCAGGCTGCTTCCACTGCCTGGCAGAGGGGATCGTCGGTGTAGCTTTCCATGATTGGACCGCCCAGGGAGAGGTTGATCACTCGAATGTTGTAAACATTCTTGAGGCTGATCGCTTGGTCGATGGCGGCGATAACCCCGCTGTAGGTCCCGTTCCCATTCTGGTCGAGCACCCTCAGGTTAATCAGATTCGCGTTGGGCGCGATGCCCTTGAAGCTTCGAGTGCAGCCCGTGCACACAGAGCTTGCGCCGTTACCGGCGAGAATACCCGCGACGTGCTCTCCGTGGCCGAACTGATCGCCCGTCGTTCCGAGGCCGGTAAAGTCTTGGCTGTAGACGATGCGAGAAGCCCCGGCATTATTATTGAGGTCGGGGTGGCTGGAGATACCGCTATCGAGTATGGCTACGCCGATTCCGGTCCCAGTCAGGCTGGACTGCCAGGCTACGGCGGCATTCACGGCTGCCGCGGTGTTGTCCAGCAGGATGGCCACGGGACGATCGGGTGAGATGTGAGCCACCTCGCCCTCGTTTGCCAGGTCTTCCAGGGCACTGGCCGGCAGGGTGTAGGCGCCGCCTCTTACCAGTCCCAGAGCGGCGTTGAGCGTTCCGCCGTGGTTCCTGACCATCCGGTGATGCCGGTCGGTGGGGAAGTGCTTAAATGTGACAATCACCTTAACGTTAGAGCCAGAGTTGACCCCGTTGAAGTCCGAGGCGATCTTCGGGTTTTGGCCAGATGCGCCAAATTGGCCAAAGGCCATTCCGACCGAGAAGATCAAAAGGATTCCAAGTCCGATGGTGCGCTTAAGTCTTTCTAGCATTTCGAGTCTCCTTTTTGAATGAGCCAGTAGTGGGCCAGCAACCGACGGCTCGTGTTTCGTTTGCTTGGCATGCATGGGATCAGAAGCTTTCATCCGTTTCCCTTTACTTCCCTTCCCCCGGTCGGCGAAGGGTGCGAAGGCTTGGTACTTAGAGGCCTTCACACGTATAAGGGTCAATTCTGGTCAGTTTGATATACCCCGGAGGTATACCGGAGTACTAGAACGGGGGAGTACGATCGTACGGTAGGGGCACCGCTGGTACTGGTATTTTTGTAGTCGGCCCCGAATTCAGCCAGGCTTTTGCCGTCCAGCCCTGGTACCCCTCAGGCCTCGCGAAACTCCTCAGATGGCAAGTACTAGCCCGTTCAGGTCGTCAGTTTTTGGGGCTCCTTGAATCACCTAAAGCCCTTGTCATCAAGGGCTTCTCAAGATGAGGCGACTTTGGGTACCCATTTTGGAATCTGAGCTTCCCGTTGACTCCGAGTAAGGTGGGACGTGGCGGGATTCGGCCCAGGTGTTTCCGACAACCTTGAAGGTACTAGTGACGGAGCCGACCTTTGGATATCGAGTGGTACTCGGTCCCATGGTGAGATTAAGGTCGAACGTCGGAAGAGTGGTACCCCCGGCCTAGTACTGCAGCTCAGTGACGAGTGACAAGTGAAGAGTGACAAGCAAAACCGGCCTAGCTCCTGCCTTCTGCCTTCTGCCTCCTGCCTTCTGCCTTCTGCCTCCTGCCTCCTGCCTTCTGCCGACTGCCCACTGCCTACTGTCTTCCGCCTACTGCTTTCCGCTGATGCCGCAAGTACGCCAGGGCCGCCACGCTGGAGAGCCAGCATACCCCTGCCAGCACAGCGAACGCGCCCTTCCAGCCATAAGCTACAGAAATCCTCCCCATGCCGCCGCCCGCGGTCACCGCGCCTAGATAACTGATGCCGTCAATGATACCGGCAGCGGTGGCGCTGCCGTGCTTGCCGCCAAAATCGAGGGAGATAGCGCCGGCGAAGTAGGAGTACGGTCCGAGCATGAGGAAAGCCACCACGGTCACCAGTACTACCGGCCAAACCTTGGAAGCGCCGAAGTCTACGTACCCAAGGATCAACAGGGTGATGCCGGTAAGCACCAATCCGTAGAAGATGATGGCCGCCCGGCCCCCGCGCTTAAAGCGGTCGCTGGCGTAGCCGGCCACCAGCACGGAGATGCCGCCGAAGAATGGAAACAGCGCGCTCTCCTGCGCTGCGCCCGCCGGGTTGAGTCCGACGACCTGGTTAAAGTAAGTGGGGGTCCACAGATTGAAGGTCTCGCGCACCAGGGTGAATCCCAGCGACAGCAGGCAAACCAGCCAGAAGACCCAGCTCCGCACCAGCGGCCCCAGCAGATCGCCAAGACCGCGGGGTTCCGGATCCTCGCCCTCCTCCTTGAACAGGTTGAGGGGATTCGCGTGCGGCTCCTCGAGGCCCACATCCTTGGGTGTCTCCCGCAGCAGGAACAGGTTCAGCAGAAAGATGACGAACAGGGTTCCGGCCGCGATGAAGAAGACTCCACGCCAGCCGACACCGCGACCGATGAGAACAGCCATGAACTGGCGCGAGGCCGCGTCGCCAAAGAGGTAGCTGAGGCTGACCACGCCCATCACCGTGCCGTAGGTCGCATAGGAAAACCAGCGTGAGGAGATCTTCACCATGCCCGTCCATCCGGTGGACTGGACCAATCGGTTGGCGAACCAACTCAGGGTGAACAAAGGGAATCCGCCCGCCAGCGCAAACAAGATCGTGAACAGGACCGACCCTCCCATGCCGGCGAGGAAATTGCGGCGGCCGCCCAGGAAGTCCGCAACGCCGCCACTCACAAACTTGCCGATGGCATAAGCCAGCACGCCGAGCGAAGCGATATCGGCGAGGCGGACGCGCGCCACGTCGGCGCTGATGCCGCGCTCCGTCAGTCCCTGGACGATCAGGGGCAAGGCGACAGAGAGATCGGATCGGCACAGGTAATAGCCGGCGTAGCCAATCACCAGAAGGGTGACGGTCAGCACCTGCCAGTAAAGCAATCTGCGCTGTTGGTTCATAACGGAGACAGGAGTCAGGAGACAGGGGTGAGAAGACAGAAGTCAGAAGCCAGAAGTCAGAATGAAGAAAGCACACTCTGGCGGGTCGCGGTCGACAACGGCCAACGGTCGAAGGAACAACGCGCTTATGTCGACCGTTCGCGGGAGTCCGGGGGTGCCCTTCTTCATCATTCTGACTTCTGACTTCTGGCTTCTGACTTCTTCTTCATTCACTTCACCGCGACATAAATGTCCACCTCAGGCTGCTGCGTTTCCGCGTTCCAGTGATGGCGCTCGAAGTCAACGGTGTAGGCGCGCTGATATTCCGAAAAGCTAGTGAAGTAGCTCCAAATCTTCTGCCAAGTCTCGATGATGGCGTCCGGGATCGGTCCGCGAGCCGGAAACACCAGGTACCGGGCGGCCGGAATCGTCAGTCCCACGAATCCCTCGGGAACGGAATCGAGGCTGGCGACCTCCGCCGAGAGCACCAGCGAGTACGCGCCCGTGTAGTCGCTCTCGTAGTTCGTATAGACCCCCAGAATGACGCCCGCCTCTTTCCGGTTGGGAATCTTCTCGATCAGGTTGTCAACCAGGAACCTCTGCCACAATCCCCCGATCTGAGCCGTGGCCGGATTTCCCTCCCCCGCGTACGAGGTCCGCAATTCAACGCCAATCACCTTGATTTCCGCCAGCATGATCAAGCTCGGCTCCATACTCCTTAACCCCCAAATCGCGGCTCCGTCACCACTGCTACTTCGACACGGAGTCAGGTTCTCGGCTTGCATTTGCCAGTGTATTGGAAATCACGTTACAACTGGAGGGCAAAATGCGCGCCGGCATGAAAGCGTGGGTCCCAGGAAATCCTAGGCGGACCTCCTCGAATCTTGTCTCGGCCTAATCTTGTTGCCGGCTTCAGCACCGACGGTCATCGCCTTGCCCTCGTCGCCGGGCGAGCTCGAAGCCCTCGATCACCGGCGCCACTTGAGCACCCGGAGACCCGGAACGCCCGACAATCGTCTTGCTTAGCAAGCTAAGATGCAGGTAGAATTGCGGCCTACGCTGATAGCATAGCTAAGGAGGGGTAAAGCATGGGCCTCGCGCCCGGCGAGATCACTCTGCTACTGGTGAAGGCCAGGAACGGTGACCGGGAGGCGGAGTCGGCGTTGCTGCCTCTCGTTTACGACGAACCGCAGAGCCTCGCCCGATGTTATGCGCGCCACGAGCGCCCGGACCACATCTTCCAGCCCACGGCCGCAGTTCACGAACGCGTATCTGAAGCTGACCGAACAACGGGAAGTTGGGTGGCAGAACTGCGCCCATGGCTCTTTCGGGAACTGAACCGGTAATGCGAAAACGGGGCTAAGGCGTCCCATGATCGAAGACAATCAGCCCGAGCAGCCCCACGGTGGCGCGGCCACGCGGCAGGCAGACTCGCAGAGTGGTTCCTCGATGACTCCTGAGCGTTGGGAGCAGGCCAAGAAACTATTCCAAGCGGCGCAGGAACTCGACCCGCCTGAGCGCGCCTCCTTCCTCAATCGTGCCTGCCCCGACGACCCGGCGTTGCGCCGCGAAGTTGAGTCGCTGCTTTCGGGTGATCGGCGCGCTGGAGACTTCCTCGAGAGACCTATTCTGGCAGATAGTGCGCCAACTGAGAGCGTTCTGATCCGCGTCGGCACGCTCGCGCCCGGCCAAGTCCTCTCAGGCCGCTTTCGAGTGATTCGCTTTCTTGGTCGGGGCGGCATGGGCGAGGTCTACGAAGCTAAGGATCTCGATCTGGGCGACCGCGTTGCCCTGAAGACCATCCGGCCCGAGATCGCCTGCGAGCCTCACACCATGGCGCGCTTCAAGCAGGAAATCCAATTGGCCCGGCGCGTGACTCATCCGAATGTCTGTCGGATGTTCGACCTGGAACACCATCGACCTCCACCGGAGGCTGACCCTTCGGCCGGCGCGGTCACCTTTCTCACCATGGAACTGTTGGAGGGCGAGACGCTCGCCGCCCGCCTTGGTCGCGCCGGACGCATGACTACGGCCGAAGCCCTTCCCCTGGTTCAGCAGATGGCCGAGGCTTTGACCGCGGCTCACGATGTGGGAGTGGTCCATCGCGACTTCAAGCCCGGCAACGTGATGTTGGTGCCGTCGAAGTCCGGTGACGGGAAAGAGCGAGCTGTGGTTACGGATTTCGGCTTGGCTAAAGCTCTCGCCGCCGCCGATCAGGCCGCCGGCGAAGGCCCGGCATCCGTTACGGCCAACGGCCGTGTGCTCGGAACCATCGCCTACATGGCGCCCGAACAACTGCAAGGCGGCGAGGCGACGCCGGCCAGCGACATCTACGCGCTGGGTTTGGTGATGTACGAGATGATCGCTGGCAAGCGCCCCGTTACCGATGCAGCGCCCCTGGGAGGTGCCGCCCGGCGTGTGTCGCATCCGTCGCTCCCGCTGCGCCCCCACGTGCCCGGTCTCGACCCACGTTGGGACCGCGCCATCATGCGATGCCTGGATCTTGATCCTGCCCGTCGCTTCCAAAACGCCCGGGATGTTGCCGCAGCTTGCTCGACGAAGCACCGGGATTTCAGACCCGGAAGCCGTCGTCTTACACTTGCCGTGCTCCTTGTCGCGGCCGCGGCCCTTTTGTGGGTGGGCTCTCGCGTTATGGATGTGCGGCCTGAGCAAACCGCAGTGGCGCTGCTCACGAGGCTTGGGGTGTTTCACCCCGTGAACGACCGGGACTGGATACTGGTGACCGACTTCGAGAACCAGACGGATGAGAAACAGTTTGACCGGACGGTGAGTGCCCTGGTGAGTCAGGCATTGCTGCAGTCGAACTATGTCAACGTCGTGCCTCGGTTGACAGCTTTAGATGGCGCCAGGAGGGCCGGACATGCCAACCCGACCGTTATCGACGCGGAACTCGGACGCGACATCTGTGTTCGAGACGGTTACCGCGCTCTGCTAACGGGCCGGGTCTCGCAGCGTGGTCCGGCGTATTTCATCATGGTGCAGGTTGTGGACCCTCATGACGAAATGGCAATCGTTACCATGGAGAGCGAAGCCATGCGATCGGTGCAGGATCTGTACCCGGCAGTGGAGAAACTCGCCGCAAGGCTCCGCGGTCGCCTGGGAGAATCACTGGCACAGATCGAGAAGAGCCGCCCGCTGCCCTTGGTCACGACACCCAACCTGAAGGCGCTAGCCCGCTATCAGCGGGCCTTGGAACTGTTTGCGGCTCTCGACTTTCAGGGCTCCGTGGCGATGGCGAAAAACGCCATCGACCTGGATCCTCACTTCGCTATGGCGCATCTGCTCCTCGCCGCCAATTACGACCGGCGCAATGACGAAAAGGGCGTTCAGGCAGAGCTCGCGAGCGCTAAGCAGGAGATTGATCACGTCCCGGAACGCGAGCGCCATCTGATTCTCGCCCGGAACTATTACGAGGAGTACCAGTTTGAAAGCGCAGCCGCCGAATATCGGATCCTGAAGGAATCGAGTCCCGGCGACATCGAAGCCGTCCGTGGGCTGGCCGAATCGCAGTTCTGGTCAGGGGAGACCGAAAACGGGCTTGAGCTGCAGCAGCAGACGCTTCAAATGACGGGAGCCGGAGACCTCGACTACAACCTCTTGATCACGATGCTCATTTACCTCAACCGCTCTGAGGACGCACTGAAAGTCTATGAACAGGCACGCGCACAGCGGCTGGAAAACCTTCAGATGCATCTGGGCGCGGCGGTGGCGCAGTGGTGCAGAAGCGACCTGGCTGCGGCTCGCCAGGAACTGGAGACCCTCTCGAAGAGCGGAGAGAGCTACTACCAAGATCTATCCAAGCTGTATTCGGCAGGATTTCTAATCTACGAGGGGGACCTCAAGGGAGCCGTCCAGCAACTGCATAGCCGCCCCATTAGCGAAGCGCAAACCCCAGCCATGGCCGTCGGCTATCTCCACCTCCTCATCAGCGCTGAGGTTGCGCTCAACCGACACCCCCCGCCCGTGACTTACGCTCCGAAGTTACTGAGCCTATCGCGGGAGACGGCTCATCCTTTGATTCTGCTTGAAGCGGGCTTGGTGGCGATTGAGCTTGGCGACCTGGGCTTGTCTCGACAAGTGCTGGCAAGAATGAGGGCGGTCGCCAACAGCGAGGGGAGCGCTTATATCCAGTGCGCGACTAGCACTCTCACGGGCGCCCTGGAACTCGCAACGGGCCATACTGACGCCGCAATTGCGACCGAGCAACGCGCCACGCTCTACCCCTTTGTGGTTTCGCCGCACTTCATTCTCGCAAGAGCCTATGAAGCCGAGGGAGATTGGCAGGAGGCCGCCGGCGAGTACGAATTCTATCTCGCCCACAAGGGGACTGTCCTTCGAGATGACTTCCCTGGAAACTGGGTGCTAAGCCATCTTTACCTGGCTCGAGCTTATGCTAAGGGTGGCTTGATTCATAAGTCGCGGGATCATTATGACGAGTTTCTGAGGCTCTGGGATCATCCCGGCACAGAGGTAGCCGCGGTTCGGCAGGCTCTGGCGGAGAGACGCAGTCTGGGCCCCGGCTGACGCGGCTGACGTAAGAGGTGCACGGGTGTGAGCCCAAGAACCACGATGTCGAAAGACCGAGACAGGAGGATCTATATGCCGGTAAGCGACACAGACGTCACAAACCTGATCGACGAGACCAATATCATAAAGGTCATAGATAACGCAGCACCAGATGGTTCTGGATACCGGGTCTTCGGCGTAGCCTTAGACCCGGAGTCTAGCGCCGACCTGGATTCGCTCATGGCACCGTTCGTATCCGACGGGAACTATGAAGTGCAGGGCCCGGTCCAGGATGCCCAGTACGGCGGTATTTACTTTTTGAAGTGTCCAACCCCAAGATGCCCCGTGCTTGACGGCGCGGCGGAAGATGTTCGCGACCCCTTCGGCGGAGGTTAGTCCCCGGGTTGGTTCCTCTCGGCAAGACACCATGGACGACTGGTGCTCACCAAGGTGGGGCCGTCGTCCGTGGTCAACTGTCGCTGGCCCTCAGGGACGCAAGTTCGCGCCGAGGGCCACCCAGGGTAGCAGTGTGCTCGCTCGCCGCTAACTCCCGCGCTGCGCCTTCGCTGCCATCCTCTCGAACGCGGCGCGGCCGCGCTTCGCGATCTCCTCGCCACTCAGATCTTCCTTGTGAGTCGCGATGGACCACTTATGGCCGAATGGATCGCTAAGGTGGCCGTAGCGGTCGCCCCAGAACATATCCATCACGGGCATGACGACCGTGCCGCCGGCCGCTACGGCTTGATTGAAGAGCTTGTCCACATCTTCGACGTAGATGTGGATCGTCACTGGCGAGCCCCCCAGCGACTGCGGGGATTTTGCTCCCATGTCCGGGAATTCCTCATTCAAGAGCAGGATCGAATCGCCGATCTTGAGGTCGGCGTTCATGATCTTGCCGTCCGGAGCGTAGTGGATGCCGCGCACTTCCGCGCCAAAAGCCTGCTTGTAAAACTCGATGGCGCGTGGGGCATCCTTCACGGTGAGATAAGGGGTCAGGGTGTGGAACCCTTCCGGGATTGGTTTCGCTGCCATGGTCGTCTCCTCCTGGAGTTCTCAGTTTTCAGTAATCAGTTCTCAGTTCCTCAGATCTTTTGCCCTTACCTCCAAGACGGAGCAGCAAGAAAACTGAGAACTGAAAACTGAGAACTGATCACTGATTGCTCTAAAACTTCGTCGTCGACGTCAGGTTGAACTCGCTGACCTTCATCGCCGGGATCACCATCTCAAATGTCTCTTCTCCCGCCGTGCGCTGCGGCGGAGACATCATTTCCACGTGCTTGAGCATTTCTATGATGCTCTGATTGAAGCGGAAGTTTCTGACGCCGTAACGCAGCTTTCCGCCCTCGATCCAAAACGTCCCATCACGCGTCATGCCGGTGAGGATCTTCTGAAACGGATCGACCTCGCGGATGTACCACACCCGCGTCACCAGCAGGCCGCGCTCGGTGGAGCGCACCATCTCCTCCACGCTCGACCGGCCGCCCTCCATCACGATGTTCATGGGCGCTTCGCCGATCTCGTTGGGCAGCGGAAAGCCGTGGCCCGTGGCGGTGGCGCCGGTTTTCTGCGCCGTCTGGCGGGCGTAGACCAGGTTCTTCACCACCCCGCGCTCCACCAAGTCGACGCGGTGGCGCGGCACGCCCTCACCATCGAACGGGGCCCCGCCCTGCACGGGATGAAACACATCGTCGTGGATGTTGATGTTCTCACCCAACAGCGGCTGGCCCACGCGGCCCGTGAGGCAACTTCGCTGCTCGTGAACCGCCAGGCCGCTAAAATCCATCACCAGGAAGCCGAGCAGGTCGAGGACCGCCGCCGGCTCCAAAATCACCGTGTATTTCCCGGGCGGAACCTCGCGCGGCGCGCGGCTTTCGAGCGCCTTGCGCACGGCCCGATCGGCCAGCGCTTGGGGATCCAACTCCTGCCAGTTGTGCCCGGTGTCCTTGGCCCACCCGGAGCTCGATTTACCCAGCATGGTAACGGAAAACTCGGTGACGCTCTCCTCGTGAAAAGCGCGCACGCCGCGCGAGTTGAAGAGTGCGCCGATGTTGGCGCCGCTCGAATAGACCCCGGCCGCCGTGAGGTGGTCCTTTTCCGCCCGCGCGATCACCTTGCGGATGGTCTCGGCCCGCGCCTTCGGGCTCAGCTCCAGGGTCGCGGGATAGAAACGATCGACGGCGCGGTAGGTCTGCGGCCCCAGCATGGGAAGCAGTTCCGGGTCGGGCGGCTGCAAGCGGGCCAGCGCCAGCGCGCTCTCGCACACCTGGCGAATGGAATCCTCGTCGAGCTTGTTGGTGCTGGCGCGGGCGGTGCGCTGCTCCACCACGGCACGCACAGAAAGGTATGCGCCTTCCTCCGCCACATTCTGGTGAATGACGTTGTTGGCGAAGCGGGTGAGCGAGTAGGACGTCCAGCCCATCATGGCCTCGGTCTGGTCGGCCGTGGACCACTTCAAAACCTTGTCGAAAATCTCTTGGGTGCGTTCGCGTGTCAGCATCGGTTGTCAGTTGTCAGTGGTCAGTTGTCAGTTCTCAGTTTTCCATTGGTTCTCAGTGATCGGTTGCCTGCCCCAATTATCTTGAGGTCGTTTAGCCACGAGGATTCCTCTTTCCGCGTCCGTCGGTCGGGCCCTGGCCGCGCAGCCACTCATCAAAGCGGGTGACCATCTGCTCGAGCCGCTCGATCTGTTGTGCGTGGCTACGCACCAGGCGTGTGATTTCGATCTGGAATCCCGTTGAGGATTTCACAAATGCTGTGACTGCAGCGGCCAGCCTGTCCAACCGCTGGTCAGTCGCTTTGCTTTGGGCCATGAGCTTGTTGATCTGTTCGTCGGTTATGGTTGCCCGGGCGACCAACTTGGCCAACTGCTTATCGGTCTGCACCACGATGATTTCCACGCGGCTAAGGCGTTGCTCGCTAGTCATGCGGCTTCCCGTTTCTCCTGCATAGCGCAGGCGGAGGGATGCGGCTGGGCCGCAGCCGACCGTTTGGAGGACCCCGAAGCGGCGGGTGAGGGCGGGGCCATAGGCGTTACTGCATCTAGGAAGAAGTTGTACTTAGCCACGGGGATTCCTTTTTTCTCGTCCATTGGTCGGGCCTTGGCCGCGCCTCCACTCCTCATGCGCATTGAGCATACGAGTTACCTCGTTGTGGAACTCGGTAGCGAACTTGATAAACACTCGCCGCCAGCCTGAGTTGATTTTTGCCTTTTGCCCTTTGCCTTTTGATTTGCCTTTGCCTTCCCAGCACAAGGAGCCATCCCCTCGTCGTAAGCCCGCCTAGCTGGAATATGCGACTCCCACCTTTACGTTGCGGAACCGCGCCGGCGAGGCGCCGTGCCCCGTGCCCATGGTTTGCATCGGCTGACCCTTGCCACAATTCGGCGTACCCCACAACGTCCACTCGCCAAGGCCGCAGATGGCATCGCACGAATTCCAGAAATCGGTGGTGATGCCGCCGTAGCTGGGGTTCTTCAGCATCCGGACCTTTTTGCCGCCCTTGATCTCCCAGCCGATCTCGGTGCCGAATTGGAAGTTATAGCGCCGGTCGTCGATCGACCAGCTCCGGTTGGTCTCAAAATAGATTCCATCGTCGGTGTCGGCGATCAGGTCGGCCAGGTTCCACGTCCCCGGCAGCAGGCTGACGTTGGTCATGCGGATGAGCGGAATGCGATTCCAGCTCTCCGCCCGCATGGTGCCGTTGGAGCGCTGCTCGCCGATGGCGGGCGCTGTCTCCCGCGAGGTCAAGTAGCCTACAAAGAGCCCGTCTTTGATGATCGGAGTGTTATGCGCCGGCACGCCTTCGTCGTCGTAGGCGAAGGTGCCGAGGCCCGGTCCGTGGCCAGGAGTGGCGTCGGCCACGATGTTGACGATCTCCGAGGCGTACTTCAGCTTGCGCAGCTTCTCCAGGGTAAGGAAACTCATGCCGGCAAAGTTGGCTTCCGCGCCCAGCACACGGTCGAGTTCGATGGGATGCCCCACCGACTCGTGCACCTGGAGGCCAAGCTGCGACGCCCCCAAAATGACGTCGCGCGTGCCTTGCGGGCACTGGTCGGCCCGGAGAAGGGCGACGGCTTCTTCGGCGACGCGCCCCGCGTGGCCGGGCAGATCGATCTCCTCCACCAGTTCGTAGCCGCGCAACTGGTGCTGCCCGCCGAACGAGTTGGGGTAAGAGCGGCGCTGGATTTCGTTGTTGGCGAACGCCGTGGCCACCAGGCCGGCGCCGGTCTGCGTCTTGATCTGATAGATGTCGGAACCCAGGCTGGAGAGAAAGAGCTGCTCGATGCGCCGGAAATCCAGCACTGTCTCGCTCAGGGTGACGCCCTTCACCTTGCGCATCTCCGCGTCTGCCTTGAGCAACAGGTCGAGGCAGGTGGAAACCGGCACGGCAAAGGGATCGATCTCGCACCCCGGCTCCCAGCGGTCGACAATCCTCTCCTCCGGCGCCAGGTTCACGTCGCTTTTTTTGGCCAGCGCGCTGGCACGTGCGATCTCCACCGCCAGCGTCGCCGTTCGATCCACCGACTCCCGGGCGAGGTCGTCGGTGGAGGCAAAGCCCCAGGCGCCGTCAGCGATCACGCGTACTCCCAAGCCGAGCGAGTCCGATTCCCGCACCTGCGAGGTTTGGCCGTTCTTGGTGGTGAGGTAACGCTGCCGGATCTCCATCATGCGCACGTCGGCATACTCGGCCCCACGTGCCAGCGCCGTATCCAGCGCCCGTTGTCCAACATCCTTCATCTTTGAGTTTCCTTTTCGCTTGCGACGGCAACTCGCTCATGAGGGTCTGCCATTACCGCCCTGATCGCGAAGCCATAGAACCCGAGGACGTCGCGCCGTGTCCGTTCGTACCTTCAGCCTTCTGCCCCCCTCGACTGACTTCCCCCTAACCCCCATATTTTTCAATCATATGGTGGATTTCTAGTTAAGTCATTTGCTTTCAATAACATCATGGCTTTTTGGGTTCGTACCGAAAACCCAAGCCAAGATCTTCATTAATATCAACACAATTTGGGTTCGGTCCGAAAAAATCAACGATCTTCGGTAGCCCGCTAAACTCTACTCAGGCTCCCAAATCTCCTTAAGGTCCAGAACAAACCCAAGCAACTCAGGATCGCCGGAAACCGACTCAGGATGGTTCAAGACCTCGACAGCCCTACCGTGACGATAGACGAGCACCTGCCGCGTATCCGGGTCGAGCAACCAGCCGAGCCGCGCCCCGTTCTCGATGTACTCCGCCATCTTGTTCTTTAGGTCCTCTAGGAGGTGCGTCGGCGACCCGAGCTCGATCACAAAGTCCGGGCAAAGGGGAAGAAACTTTTCTCGCTCCTCCTTCGAGAAGCGCTTAAGCCTTGACTTCAGGAGCCACGAAGCATCCGGACTCCGCACCGCGCGATTGGATAGCATGTAGCCGGCGGAGCACCCTAAAACGACACCCGTCCCGTCGCGCTCGCCCCACAGAGCTAGCTGCGTTGTGATTTTGGCACTGCGTTGACCTGTCAGGGACCCCGAGGGTGGATTGATCAGAATGTCTCCTTCGGCGGTACGCTCAATTTGCATCTCGCGGTTAAGCCCACAAAAGTAGAAAAACTGGTCATCGTTCATCTCGACGACGGACGCCGGCATTTTCACCGGCAGAGGTAGCGTCTCGACGCCCTCCAGAAGAATGGTCATCGTGACCTCATTATAGCATCGAGACGGCAGAGCGTCCCGGTTGCAGGGGCTGGGGCTAAGTGTGCCCTATTCCGAGTCCCACGCTGAGTCCCCCGAAGAGTGTAGAGCAACCCGACCCCTACAGGCCGCTTTCATCATCCGAGGTTGAGCGCCAAGCGCGGACGGGCTACTCGGGCTCCCAGATTCCCTTGAGATCCAGAACAAACCCCGGCAGCTCTGGTTCGCCGGAGACCGATTCCGGACGGTCGAGCGCCTCGGCAGCCCTGCCAGGACGGTAGACGAACACCTGGCATGCGTCGGGATCGATCAGCCAGCCTAGCCGCGCCCCGTTGGCGATGTACTCCGCCATCTTGTTCTTTAAGCGTGCGAGGCGGTCTGACGGCGACTTGAGCTCGATCACAAAGTCCGGGCAAAGGGGAAGGAACTTCCTTCGCACTTCCCTCGAGAAACCCTTCAGCCTTGACTTCAGGACCCATGACGCATCCGGACTCCTTACGGCGTGATCAGGCAGCGTGAAGCCGGCACTGGAGCCGAAGACGACTCCCCTCCGGTCGCGCTTGGCCCACATGGCGAGTTGAACGGCGACCTCGATTTCGCTTTGACTCGACTCCGACCCCGCAGGCGCCATAATGAGTACGTCCCCCTCTGCGGTGCGCTCAATTTGCAGCTCGCGGTTAACCTGGCAGAAATCGAAGAACTGCTCGTCGTTCATCTCGACGACAGACGAAGGCATCTTTACTACCAGAGGTGCCGTTTCGACGCTCTCCAACACGGTGGTCATCGTGAGCTCATTATAACATCCGAACTATGGCGCGTCCGCAATGGGGATCGTGGACGGCGCTTACAACCCCGGTTCGCATGGTCTAGCCTCGTTTCACTTTCGATTACTCAGCGTCATAAGTCGATGCCGAAACCTCCAAGCATGTCATTCTGAGCGCAGCGAAGAATCTCTCTTCAATTGAGCCGAACCGGAAAAACCCAAGAGAGATTCTCCGCTGCGCTCAGAATGACATGCGAACTGACTTCTGACGCCATGTTATAGCTTGCCGAAAGCAACCAGCCGATGGGAACACCACAGCGGTGTGTTGCGGTTTCGGGAAACTTCCCTCTGATTTCCCGTACCGCTTCTCCGCCGCGCACGCGGTCAGTGGCGTGGACCATGACTTTCGTCGTCCTTGCTCCTAGCCGCCTCCGGGTTACGCGGTTCATAAACGCAGAAAGGCTCCTCGTCGAGAAAGTCTCCCGTAGCGGCGAACGCCCGGGCGCGGCAACCCATGCAAATATTACGAAACTCGCAGTAACCGCACTTCCCCTTCAAATTGCCGGTGTCGCGGAGCTGCTGAAACACCGGGGCGTTTTCCCAGATCTCCGCCAAACTCTGCTGATTGAGGTTCCCTGCCAGAACCGGGAGGTAGCCGCAAGGGTAAACTTCGCCCAGATTAGAAATGAACGCCACGCCCGTGCCGGCCAAACAGCCCTTAGTCATCGCCTGCATGCTATCAGGATGGCTGGCGGGATGGCCCGGATGTCCCGCCACGGTAGGTCGGGCGTGCGGGTGAAGGCCGATTCCGGTCGAGCCGGGCATGGTCATTTCCGTGGGGCCGATCTCCTGCCCGTTGCCGGCATAGGTGGGCGCCGCCAGCGAGGCAGCGCGCCTCTCTGCCGCGCGGCGTTGGCGTGCGACGCGGAAGTAGTGAGGCGCGCAAGTGGCTTTCAACTCGATGCCGCCTTCCTGCGCGCGGTCGTAAAACCAATTCAAGATCCTCTCGTACTCGTCGGCCGGGACCATCTGCTCTTCGGCAATGTCCACGCCGCAACCCACCGGAACCAGGAGGAAGGTGTGAAGGGCGTCGGCACCAATCCGGCGCGACATTTCCAACACATCGGGAAGTTGGTGGGCGTTGTGACGCGCGATCGTCATGTTGATTTGCACGGACATGCCGAGCTCTTTCAAATTTCGCAAGCCGCGCAGGGCCTGGTCAAATGCTCCCGGGATGCCTCGAAAGGCATCGTGGGTGGCAGCGTCCGCTCCATCTAGACTGATAGAGACGCGGCGCACGCCGGAATCCACGATCTTGCGAGCAACTGCCTGGTCAACCAGTGTCCCATTAGTGGCCAAGGCCACGCGCAATCCGCAATTGCGCGCATAGCTGGCCAATTCAAAAATGTCGTCACGAAACAACGGTTCGCCGCCGCTTAAAACCAGTATTGGTGAAGATAATTGAGCGACTTGCTTGATGATGTCCAGGGCTTTGGCGGTAGGTAGGTCATCAGGGGATGAGAGTTCCGTAGCAGTGGCGCGACAATGAATGCAACGCAGGTTGCACCCCTTGGTCACCTCCCAAAAAATGAGTCGCGGTTTGTCAGTCGTGGTTTTCATAAGAAGATCACAACCCAGACCGTCAAGTTGGCTGTTTCATGCAGCCTGCTCTTGCAAGAGCACGTCGGCTCCCGTTACCCCGACTCAGTCACTTCATCGCTACTCTTCATGCTCGTTAAGCGACACGCGAGCCCGACCAAGAGGTCGTCACAAAGTTCTCTCGCCCGAACCCGTAGGTTTCCCCCGGGCTTGTTTCCAGCAACAGAACTGGTCGTCGTTCATCTCGACTACAGACGATGGCAATTTTCACCACCAGGGGTTCGGTCTCGACGCTTTCCAATACAGTCGTCATCGTGACCTCAATTTACCTCAATTATAGCATTCGAGATCGTATCCGAGTCCTTGATTATACTTAAAGGAGTTGGCTAGTGGCGTCACTTGAGTGAGAGATGAGCGCTGGATCCATGGGTTTATTCCCTAAACTGAGCGAATTCTTCCGGCAACTTGATGCCAAACTTCTCGCAGAGAGCAGCGACGTCTCGATAATCCTTCTCCTTGAGCTTGTAGCCGCTATGAAATTTCACCATCCATTCAGGCGAAATACATGTGACGGTTCGACTATCTATCGAACCGGTTCCTGTCAATGAAGCGGCTGGGTACATCTCGGCATTTTCCGCCGGCCCGTACAGCCCGTTTCCCCTGTCATCGATTACGATGACGTGGAAGTCGATCTCTCTACCGTTTTCGTCACCCATAACAAAATTCCAGGGTCTGGCTTCCTCCAACTTGATGTCTTCGTATCCTCGCGCTTGTAGCAACTGACGCAGCTTCGCGACATCTTTCTGCTGAATGGCTATATCGAGGTCACGATGAGGGCGCGTCTGTTCGCCCAGAAGCGCGTCTACGCCCCATCCGCCATCGATCCAAATCGTGATCCCCAAGTTTTCCAGTTCGGTATAGAGGCTGATTACGTCGGCGGCAATCATACAGATCGTTTTCGGCAATCCACTATTGGCGTCAACTCAGAAGAGACGTTTCCCGATGATTGTGCGTGGGTTCCCAGGTGTTGCTGAAGTTGCTCAAGCAGGGGCGCCTGCCCCTTCAGGATCTTGTGGGTGGCTGTCTCAATTGCGAACCAGGCGGCTCGATCGATCTCAGGAAACTCCCGGTGACGGCCGGACTTCGGAGGCCACTCCATGGAGAATGTATTGCTCTTCAATGCTGCGGGGTCCAGGTCCTGATTCACCGCCCAAGCGTAGACAAGCTTCCCGCCCGCCTGGCGGATCGGTTGCAACGGTATGAACTCACCCTCGGGCAGGGTGAAGCCGGTCTCTTCTCTGAACTCGCGCTTCGCAGCCGGCAATGGATCTTCGTCGTCCTCGAACTCCCCCTTGGGGATGGACCATGCTCCATCATCTTTCTTGGCCCAGAACGCTCCCCCCGGATGGACCAACAGCACCTGAAGTTGGCCTGAGACCTCGCGGAAAAGCAGAAGGCCGGCGCTCTTCTTAGGCATGGCGATTAAAGGGTGAAGGGTAAAGCGTAAAGCATAAGAAGCCCGTCTTCGTTTACCCTTTACCCTTCACCCTTTACCCTTTCTTCCCACCGACTGCGAGAAAGAATTGAAGACCTCCGGTGTCATAATGGTCGAGCGTAGCTTAAGACCTCCCGGCGGAAGTCTTCGCCGGCCTGCTTCAAGTCGACAACATCAATACGGCGCAACGTCGGGATGCCCATGATTTCCTGCTTGATCCGCCACAAGAGCATATCGTCTACGGCCTCGGGCCCCATCAGGCCGATGTCGATGTCCGAATTCTCCTGGGCGTCGCCTCTCGCCCATGAGCCGAAAAGCACAATTCTGAATTCTGCCCCGGGCAAGCGTCGCCGGATGATACTCACGGCGTCTTTGATGATGTCATCCTTGTTCACCGCCACAGCCCCAGGCTTATTCTATCCGCCATTCGTCTTTTGAGATTCTTGATGCGCTTTGGATTGAGGTCCAAAGATGGAGAGGTGGTTGCCGTCAGGGTCATCGAAGTTTGCAACCCACGTGGTGGGCGTGATGCTGCGGGGTTCGTGAGTGAACTGGACTCCTTTCTCTCGTAGCGCCTGATAGGCGGCGGTCACGTCTTCAACAGAAAAGACGATCTCGCCGGCGCCGGCAACCTGGCCGCGCGCTCTGGCCGCCGGCTCGCTCAGGCACAAGGTGACCTTGCCGGCGTCCATGAACGCGAACCCAGGGATCTCACGCTGGATTTCCAGGCCCAGCTTGTCGCGATAGAAATCCAGTGACCGCGTCACATTCTGAACGCCCAGCATAACGACGCTCACTTGAGTGAGCTTGAAATCCGTCTCTTCCATGTTTCCTCAAGCGCGGGCAGAATCTGCCAAACGAGAGAGTGCCCTCGCCATGGACTGCGGTAGCGCAGCTACCGCCTTCGCTTGCGGCACGCCACCGATTCACGAAGAAGGCGGGCTAGACGCCGGCGCTACGTCTTCAATCCAAAATCCAAAATCGAAAATCCAAAATCGCGCAATCACCCAATCGCACAATCACCCAATGCCTACGTCCCTTCCGCCCACGAGTTGAGGTACTCCTCCTGCTCCGGCGTAAGTTTATCGATGGTGATGCCCATCGATTCGAGCTTCAACCGCGCGATCTCCAAGTCGATGTCCTTGGGCACGGAGTAGACCTTGGCTTCGAGCTTGCTCCCATTCTTCACCATGTACTCGGCGGCGAGCGCCTGATTGGCGAAGCTCATGTCCATGACCACGGCAGGGTGACCCTCGGCTGCCGCCAGGTTAATCAGCCGGCCCTCGCCCAGCAGATAGATTTTGCGGCCGTCGCGCAGCGTGTATTCCTCCACCGAGTCGCGCGTCTGCCGCTTGCCCAGCGACAGCTTTTCGAGCGCGGGGATATCAATCTCCACGTTGAAGTGGCCGGAGTTGGCAACCACGGCGCCGCTCTTCATCACCTTGAAGTGCTCCTCACGCAGGACGGACTTGTCGCCGGTGAGCGTGACGAAGATGTCGCCGACTTTGGCCGCTTCGCTCATGGGCATGACGCGGTAACCATCCATCACCGCTTCCAACGCCCGCGTGGGGACGACTTCGGTGACGATGACATCGGCGCCCAGGCCCTTGGCGCGCATGGCCACGCCGCGCCCGCACCAGCCGTAGCCGCTCACCACCACTTTCAGTCCCGCGAAGAGCAGATTGGTGGCGCGAATGATGCCGTCGATGGTGGATTGTCCGGTCCCGTAGCGGTTGTCGAACAGGTGTTTCGTGTCGGCGTCATTCACCGCCACGATGGGGAACTTCAGCACGCCGTCTTTGGCCATGGCGCGCAGCCGGATGACGCCGGTGGTGGTCTCTTCCGTGCCGCCGATGATTTCCGGAATCAGCTCCTGATGCTTGCTCAGGATGGTGCTTACCAGATCGGCGCCGTCGTCCATGGTGACTTGCGGACGATGGTCGATGGCCGCCTGAATGTGCGAATAGTAAGAGGTGTTGTCCTCGCCTTTGATAGCGAAAACGGGGATGTGGTAGTCCACCACCAGCGATGCGGCCACGTCGTCCTGGGTACTCAGCGGGTTCGACGCACAAAGCACCACCAGCGCGCCGCCATCGCGCAGCGTAATGGCCAGATTGGCGGTTTCGCTGGTCACGTGCAGGCAGGCCGAAAGGCGCACCCCCTCCAGCGGCCGTTCCTTCTGAAACCGTTTGCGAATGGACGCGAGCACGGGCATCCACTGATTGGCCCACTCGATACGGATCTTTCCTTTGGCCGCCAGGCTAAGGTCCTTCACGTCACAAGAAAACTTTTCTGCTGTCGCCATCTACCTTCCTACCTCCTGCCGCAGCGCTGCGGCCTTGTCGGTCTTTTCCCACGTAAATTCAGGCTCCGGCCGTCCAAAGTGCCCGTAAGCCGCGGTCTTCTGGTAAATCGGGCGGAGCAGGTCGAGGGCCTCGATGATCCCGCGCGGCCGCAGATCGAAATGCTGGCGGATCAGGTCCACCAGCGTACTGTCACTGACCTTTCCGGTGCCGAAAGTATTCACCATGATCGAAACGGGCTGCGCCACACCAATTGCGTACGCCACTTGCACCTGGGCGCGTTTGGCCAGACCGGCGGCGACGATATTCTTGGCAATGTAGCGGACCATGTAGGCCGCCGAACGGTCGACCTTGGTGGGATCCTTGCCGCTGAAGGCCCCTCCGCCGTGAGGGGCGGAGCCGCCGTAGGTGTCGACGATGATCTTCCGGCCGGTGAGCCCGGAGTCGCCCACCGGGCCGCCAATCTCGAAGCGCCCGGTGGGGTTGATGTGGTACTTGGTGTTCTCGTCGATCATGTGGGCGGGGATCACTGGCTTGATGACGCACTCCCGCACAGCCTCGTGAATGGTGTCGTTCGAGACCTCGGCGTTGTGCTGCGTAGAGACCACCACGGCGTCCACCCGCACCGGCCGGTAGCCGTCATATTCCACCGTCACCTGGGTCTTCCCGTCGGGCCGGATGAAGTCGAGGATTCGCTGGTGGCGAACCTTGGCCAGGCGGTGGCACAGTTTATGGGCCATGGTGATGGGAAACGGCATCAATTCGTCTGTCTCGTCGCAGGCGAAGCCGAACATCAAGCCCTGATCGCCCGCCCCACCCGTATCCACGCCCATGCCGATGTCACCGCTCTGCACCGAGAGGTTCTGGGTGACAGTACAGCCGTCGGAGGTGAACCCGCAGGCGGGGTCGGTGTAGCCGATGCCGCGCACCGTGTCGCGCACAATCTTCTCAATGTTCAGGTCACTGTTGGTGGTGATTTCGCCGATCACGTAAGCCGACTGGTTCTTCACCATGGACTCGCACGCCACCCGGCTGCGGGTGTCACCCGCCAGAGCGGCGTCGAGCACGGCGTCGGAAATTTGGTCGCAAATCTTGTCGGGGTGACCCTCGGTCACCGACTCCGATGTGAAAAGATAACGCTGGTTTGGTCCAGACATCCGGGATCTCCCTTTCCTGGAATTCGAAATTCGAAACTGGAAACTCGAAAATGGCCCAGACTTCGCCTTTAGCGGCGATCACGGACGAGGTCGGGGCCAATTTCGAGTTTCGAGTTTCCAGTTTCGATGTGCCGGTCGATGCCCCCCAATTGCCCGACGGGAATCAGCGTGAGCCTCTTTGCGGCATGTTACCGAGCAGGACAAACCACGTACGATACCACAGCCAGCGGGAATCTTCAATCACTTTGAGTTTGTAGGTGCTGTCCTGATTTGCCCTGGGAGCGCGGGCATCTTGCCCGCTCTTCGCTTCTGGGCAAAGCCTTAAGTCAAGAGCGGGCAAGATGCCCGCGCTCCCAAGGTCGAATTAGGAAAGTACCGAGTTTGTATATCGGATCGGCGAGGCGTGCCCCTCGTCAGTTCGACCCAGGTTCGATTCCCGGTAGCGCTACCAACGCCCCAAGCCCTCACCACAAGTCCTCTTCAATTGCAATTCTCGCGTGACCGAAGGCAGCAAGGTGGGCTCTCCTGGAAAGTGCTGGTCCCAGCGATCATCCGGAGTTCACTGCCGACGCCGCTTGACGAGAAAGAACGCGAAAATGCCCGTCTTCGAGGTGGGCAATCTTGTGGTTGGCTGCACCGTAATTGGGACCTTTGGGCTATGTCGAATGGGACCTTTGGGCCATTGACAGGCCCTTGGACGTCTGTCATATATATGACGCCTCAAGAAGGGCTTCTCGACGGTAGAGAATCCCAAAGCGAGGAGGACCATCATGAAAATGATCGAAAGGGCCGCGCTGTTGTCTTGCTTCCTGACGGTCAGCGGACTATCGTACGCCCAAACCAAACCTGTTGATTTAGGAACAGCGCTCAGCTTCGCGGTCCTTGGTGCCTCGGCGGTGACCAATACCGGACCGAGCGTCATCGACGGCGATTTGGGTCTTTATCCGGGCACTTCGATTACAGGGTTTCCTCCGGGGACCGTGAACGGCACGACATACAACAATGACGCGGTCGCGGGGCAGGCGCAGGCTGATGCCCTGACCTGTTACAATTTTTTGGCGGGCTTGGCGCCCAATCTGGACTTGAGTGGCCAAGATCTGGGTGGGAAAACGTTTCAGCCGGGAGTCTATAAATTCGACTCCTCGGCTGGGTTGACAGGACAGCTTACTCTCGACTTCGGGGGCAAGTCCGATCAGGTGATCGTTTTCCAGATCGGGAGCAGCCTCACGACCGCGAGCGCCTCGTCTGTTCTTATTATTGGTGCCGGTCAAGATGACAATGTGTTTTGGCAGGTCGGCAGCTCCGCGACTCTCGGTACAACCACTGCGTTTCAAGGAAGTATTTTCGCCGACGCGAGCATAACTCTGAATACCGGCGCGACCATCGAGCCTTGCGGAAGAGCCGTGGCGCTAACTGGCGCCGTGACGCTGGATGACAACACCATCAAGGTCGGCGGGTGCCAATACTCATCCACCGGCGGCAGCGGCGGCGGCACTACCGGCACTCCCATCCCCGAGCCCTCGCCCGTCCTTCTCCTCACTTCAGGCCTGATCGTCGTCGTCGGCGCGGCACTGATCAGGGGGGCGGGAGCGCGAGTTTGAATAAGAGACATGTGTCGCAGCAGGTAGCGCAGAGTTGTTTGGTAACCCTGCGGCTCGAAATCATTGATATCCAGAAAAAGCCGTAGACTTGAAGAGCCGAGTCCGCGTTTCCCGCTCTCCTAGTTGATTCCGAAAATTGATTGGGTAAGAACGTCATTGGTAGCGGGCAGGACAGGGCGGGGCTTGCCCGCCCTGCGGAAATGGATCGTCCCTACTGCCGGTTTCCTTCCGCCGTCGCCCCCCGGGCAATCCCCTGCTTGGCGCTGGAGGCCACGCCCGAAACGGCCATCACAGTACTCTCTATGTCAGGCCCCGCCGCCATGACGGCCGAACTCACCAGCGCGCCGCGCTCCTCCTTGACGAAGGTGAGCTTCGAGGCGTTCGCCTCGTGGTCGATGATGATCAGGTCGCCGAGATCGATCTGGCCGGTGGCCATCAGGTTGGAGAGCGGGAACACCAGGTGGCGCTCGATGGCGCGCTTCAAGTGACGCGCGCCGAACTTCCGATCGGTCCCTTCCGCCAGCAGGAAATCGCGCGCCGCCGGCTCGCACCGGAAGACGAACTGCCGATCGCAACTCGCCGACATGATCCGGTCGCGCACGCGATCCAGCTCAATATCCAGGATCCGTTCCAGGTGCGTTTGCTGCAGGGTGCGGAACACGATCACCTTGTCGATGCGGTTCATAAACTCGGGCGAAAACTTGCGCCGCGCCGCATCCGACGCCGCGCGGTAGATTTTCTGGTCGAGTTCTTTTTCGTCCACCATCGGGCCGGAGGTGAAGCCCATCCCCTCGGACATGAGGCGCGTCATCTCCTGCGATCCCAGGTTCGAGGTGAGGAACACCATGGCCCGCGAAAAATCCACTGTCCGGTTGTCGCCCAGCGTGAGGGTGGCCTTGTCGAGGATGCCGAGCAGAAGCTGCCACAGGGAGTCCGACGCCTTCTCGATCTCGTCGAACAACACCAGGGAGATCTTCACTTTCTCGGTGTAGTGCCGCTCCAACACTTCCTGAGTGATGGCCGGCTGGGTCTCGCGATGTCCCAGGTAGCCAGGAGGCGAGCCTACCAGCTTCGCGATCTCGTGACTGTGCTGGAACTCCGCGCAATCCACCTTCAACACCGCCCGCGGATCTCCGAACAGCACCTCGGCGGCGGCTTCCACCAGCCGCGTCTTGCCCGAACCGGTCGGCCCCAGCAGCAACAGGTTCACGATCGGACGGCCGGGCGCCGAAAGGCCGGCCCGGTAGACCTGGAACACGCGCGCCAGGCTGCGTACCGCCCGCTCCTGCCCCACCACCCGCTTTCCCAAGCCGGTTTCAAAGTCTTTCACTTCCGGACTGCGTAACGTCGGATCAAGAATCGTTCCACCCATAACCCACCTCGCTTCGGAGGTCCTGTCCCTCTCAACCTCCTTGCCCATTACCTTCGACAGATTGCAGTACCCGCTTGAGCCTTTTCGTACGGCTTACCCTAACTAAATTAATCGGCCACTTCTTCTGCCTTCGCCGTCTCGGGGCTCTCTCCTCATCGCGCCGGCCTCGGCAGCCCCTTTCCGCCGCCGGCCTAATTTCACATCCAATGTGGTTCTCAGCAATTTGAGTGCCGTAACCAATTCCGTCCTCAATTCGGGGTCAATTGCCGCTTCCAGGACCGGCAGGTGGAGGTCGGCGATGTCGAGATTCAGGTTCTGGATAGCGCCCACAAGCTCCCGCAAATACAGGGCGTTATTCTCGAACGGCTGAACCACCTTCTGCGAGACCTTTTGCTTCAGGCCCTGCCAGTCCACCTGCACCAAAGCGTGCTTCGTCTTGACGTTTTCGATCACGCGTTCGCTGATGTGCGGCCAGCGTCCCAGCGGGGCCAAGTGGATCTGTTTCACCCGCCCGTCCTGGCTTCGAACGCTGTGCACCAGGTAGTACCGGCCGCCGCGTTTGCGGATGAAAGCCATTGTTTGCCGTTTCCGTCCCCAAGTTGAATCCTTAGCCCTTTGCGTCCCGAAATGGAAAACTCTCCACTACAACTCAAGGCGGGAAAGGTAGCAAAAATGCCGTGTGCTGCTCCGCGCCTCGTAATGGAGAATCTTCCACTACGCCGGCGATCAATGCAAATAGATAGTTTTTGTCGTGGACATAACCTATGCTCTATGTATACTTTCCGGGCAATGATCGCGTCCTGCCCGATGCTGTAGGCCAGCCGGAGCCCAAATCCGAGTTTCAAAACGAAACTTGGGTTCTCGATCTGGCATGCGATTTCGAGTGCTACTTGCTGGGCACTGCCCGCTACTGCCCGCATGTGGGCAGTCGATGCGGGCAGAATGAATCTTAGGCCGCCGTGGAACGAGCACAAGTCGATCTCGGGTGGACGAAGGTGACCTCGTTGGTGGATGGCGTTGCGGGGATCCCAGCTTCCCGCCAGCTCCTTGTCTCCTTGCCAAAAATCCTCGCCTCCGTGGGTTCGTTCCTCATTCTTCCGGATCGACTTCCTTTCTTTTTCAATAAATTCGGTGGCTTCGTTTTCAAATGGATGAAAGTTCTCTAAGATACCCGTTTCTGAGATTGTTCGCATGCCCAGTCGGGCGGGATATGCGGCCCATCCTGGTGCACATCGTCCCAAGCCAGAAGATACAAGCATGATTCGCGTCGTTGCTTCCTTGCTGCTAACTGCTTCCCTTTTCATTGAGATAGTGGGCCTCGATCCGCTAACCCGCTTTCCTTTCATAAACATAGTGGGACCTTCCCGGGATCCGATTTTTCGCTCTTTTGTTTTCATAATTCATCGCTTGCCGGAGTACGGGCGGGGTCATACAGTTTTCCTTTCAATAGCTTGCCGCTCTTTAGGTCTCCGCTCTCGCATCCTGAACTTTGCCCCAAACCAATGGCCCAAATCCACCAAGTAACCAGCCTATCAAGCCGAAATGAGACAATGGAGACAAATGAGACAAATGAGACGGTTTATTATTTGCCGTGGAGTCAGTGGGTTAGACCCTCAAAAAGCGACTCCGACTTCCAAAAACGCAAAAAGTGTGGCATTTTGCCACACTGACCGGGATCGGAATCCCTACCCTGATGAGGCGGACCGCGTGACAGAGTGAGGTGTCAAGAATTGAATGCTACAGTACACTAGGCGCTGTCGATGCTAGGTACTGCCGTGCTTAGGGAAAATCGCTGGAGCTGAAAACCCTCTACACTCCCGATGACGAGACTCGCTCAGTGCCTGATTCAGTGAGGGAGTCGCAGTACGGTCCAAGACCAGGCTCGGACCGGGCTTCCAACGTTCGAAACTCGAAACTCGCAAAGGCAGGGGCGAATTTCGAGTTTCGAATTTCGAGTTTCGAGACCTAAGACCCGCTGTTAGCCTTGTCCCAATCCTCGCGCGTCAGCGGTTGGATGGCGGCGATTTTCTTTTTCGCCAGAGCGTCGTTCGCCTCTCGCAGATCCTTGGCTGTGAACGCGTCAAATTCCTTGACCACGTCCTCGAACTCGTGTTTCAAGGAATCGATACGCGCCACCTGATAGTCGCCCGGACGCCCTTCGTAAAACGTCAGGTTGCCGTAGAGTTCCGCCGTCTTTTCGCGGAGGCGCAACTCGCCCGTAATATCGCCGCCTTCCTTGGTGGCCACGATTTTCTTGCGAATCTCATCGGCCTTGCCGGAGAGCTCCGTCAGCCGCTTCCGCAGCGGATCGTCAGCGCCGACCTTGCCGGCGCGATCCGCCAAGGAGTCCCTCACACCATTGATGCGGTCCACCTGATAGCTCATGTCGCCCAGCAGGTTGTACACTCGCAAGACCGCGGCCAGCTCCAGCTTGCGGTCCTCCACCGTATACTTGGCGCGCGCATCGAGGCCGACCACAAGCTGCGTCGTATAGGTCTGGTCGCCGCGGGTCATCTTGATGGTATAGGTACCGGGCAGTACACGGGGACCGATCACCGTTTCACCGGCCAGCGAGGCCGCGGGCGGCACCCGCGGAGCTTTGAGCCGCATCGCCCATTGCACACGGGTGAGGCCGCGCCGGCTGTTGGCCGGAAGGGTGTCCACCAGCTTGCCCTGATCGTCGTAAATCTCGATCTTCATCTTCCCGAAAATGTGCCGCTTCTTCTGGTAGTAGGTGATCAGCGCGGCGTCGGGCGGGTTTGCTCCCGTGAAGGTGGCATCGCCCTCCATCCAACCACCGCCGGCCTCGAGCCGCTGCTGAGTCGGATTCCCGGGCAGGAAAACCGCGTCCTGCGCCATCACCTCGGGAGTGAGCTTACGCAGCGGGCTGATATCGTCCACGATCCAGATGCCGCGGCCGTGGGTGGCCAGCACCAGGTCTGATTCGCGCGGATGCACCGCGATGTCGCGCACCGCCACGGCGGGAAACTCGTGGCCCTTGTACTCGGCCCACTGCTTGCCGCCGTCGAGCGAGATCCACAGACCGAACTCGGTCCCCAGGAACAGCATGTTAGGAGACACCGTGTCTTCCTTGATCACGTGCGCATAGCCGCGCACGCCGCTATCCTTGGCCACGATTGGCGTCCAGGTGGCCCCGTAGTCGGTGGTCTTGTAGACGTGAGGGTCCATGTCGCCGAAGGTGTGCCGGTCGAATGTGGCGTAGGCCGTCGCGGCGTCGAAACGACTGGCTTCCACCCACGACACCCACGACGCCTTAGGCAAGTCGGGCACATGGCCCACCACGTTAGTCCACACCTTGCCGCCGTCGCGCGTTACCTGAAGGTTGCCATCGTCCGTCCCCGCCCAAATGGTTTGGCTGTCACGCGGCGACTCGCTGATGGAGTAGATGGTGGTGTGGGTCTCGGCATCGGAGTTGTCGACCGTCACTCCGCCCGACTCCTCCTGCTTCTGTTTCTCGGGATCGTCGGTGGTGAGGTCGGGCGAGATGCGGTCCCAGGTCTGCCCGTGGTCGCGAGTGCGGAATAGAAACTGAGCCCCGATGTAGAGCGTGCCCGGCTCGTTGGGGCTCATGTGAATCGGCGTATTCCAGTTAAAGCGAAGTTTCTTTTCACCGTAGTTGGGCTGCGGCTTAATGCCGCGCGAAGCCAGCGTCGTCCGGTTCACGCGCGCGATCTCGCCGCCCTGCGATTCGATGTAAACATAGGTGGGATCGGAAGGATCCGGAAACGCGAAGAAGCCGTCGCCGCCGCCGAGGTTCTCCCACCGGCTGTTGGTGATTCCGCCCGGGTACGCCGAATCGCCCACAAACACGCTGTTGTCCTGCAAGCCCCCGTAGACGTGATAAGGGTCCGCCATGTCCACGCTGACGTGGTAGAACTGCGAGATGGGCAGGTTATTCCCCTTCCAAACGGTGTTGCCGCTGTCATAGGAGTACCAGATGCCGCCGTCATCTCCCATGATGGTGTGCTGGGTGTCGTCAGGATCCACCCACACGTCGTGAAAGTCGCCGTGGGCGCCGGCGATTCCGCTGAAACTCTTTCCGCCGTCGGTACTCAGAATGAGGCCGCCATCCGGCTTGTACACCTTGTTCTCGTCCTTGGGGTCCACGATCAGGTTGGCGAAATAGAACGGGCGCCACACCATCATCTGGCTGCGGTCGCGCTCCTCCCACGTCTTGCCCCCATCGCCAGAACGGTAGAGCGCGCTGTGCGGGGATTCGATCATGGCGTAGACGACGTCGGGATTAGAGGGGGCGGCCGTCACGGCAATTCTTCCCCACGGCTTGGGGGGAAGGCCCTTGGCGCTCTTTTCATCGAGATCCGTCCAGGTGGCGCCGCCGTCCGTCGTCTTGAACAGTCCGCTGCCGCTGAAGGCGGTGGGGTTCTCGCCGCCGGAGCGGAACGTCCAGCCCTTGCGCCGGAAGTCCCACATGCCGGCGAAGAGCACCTTGGAATCCTTGGAGCTCATGGTAATCATCGAGCAACCCGTCGAAAGGTTAGCGCCCTTCAGGATCTTCGACCACGACTTGCCGCCGTCGGTGGTTTTGTAGAGGCCGCGCGCGTCGCTATCGCTCCAAAGCCTGCCGGGCACGCAGGCGTAGACGGTGTTGCCGTCCTTAGGATCGATGAGGATCTTGGCGATCCGCTCCGATTCCTTCAGGCCCAAGTTGGTCCAATTGTCGCCGCCGTCGGTGGACTTATAGATGCCGTCGCCGATGGAGACACTGTTCCGCGTCCACGACTCTCCCGTGCCTACCCAGATGGTCTTGGGGGCCGAGGGGTCGATGGCGATGGCGCCGATCGATTGCACGGGTTCTTTGTCAAAGACCGGCTTGAAGGTGGTGCCCCCATTCATGGACTTCCAGACTCCCCCGCTCGCAGCGCCGACGTAAACCGTGAGTCGGTTCTTTTCCTTGACGGCTGCCACGGCCGCCACCCGGCCGCTCATCTCGGCCGAACCGATATTCCGCGCGCCGAGGCCGGAGATGGTGTCCGAATCAAACTTCACTTCCTGCCCCGCCAAGCGGGTGGCCAAAGTCGTAGCCGA
>Ga0209039_10000758_pt1 | contig 31090 bp, 18 predicted proteins | sample BogFormECP12_OM1_FD_188238 | JGI IMG/M metagenome (GOLD analysis project Ga0209039, IMG submission 188238) | Bog forest soil microbial communities from Calvert Island, British Columbia, Canada - ECP12_OM1 (SPAdes) (version 2) | ecosystem: Environmental > Aquatic > Freshwater > Wetlands > Bog ... | reverse complement strand
GCCTGCCGTCTGAAGGCAAGGAAGGCGTCGACCGCACGGAAATCGACCTGCCCAAGGAACAGTTGGATCTGGTGAACCAGATTGTCAAAGCCAACCCCAAGACCATCGTGGTGCTGAAAGCGAGTTTTCCATACGCCATCAACGCCATCCAGGAAAATGTGCCGGGCATCGTCTACATGGCGCATTCCAGCCAGGAGGAAGGCAACGCGCTGGCCGACGTGCTGTTTGGCGACTACAATCCCGCGGGCCGGCTGGTGCAAACCTGGGTCAAGTCCTTGAATGACCTGCCCGACATGATGGACTACAACATCCGCAAGGGGCGGACCTACATGTACTTCAAGGGTCAGCCGCTGTATCCGTTCGGCCATGGTCTGAGCTACACATCCTTCAAGTACTCGAATCTCCGCACCAGTGCGGAGACCGTTGGCGGCAAGGGACAGATCACGGTAAGCGTGACGGTACAGAACAGCGGCACGCGGCTGGGCGACGAGGTTGTTCAACTGTACGTCGAGCACGTGGGCTCCGCCGTGGAGCGGCCCATTAAGCAACTACGGGGATTCAAGAGGATCGCCTTGAAGCCGGGCGAGTCGCAGACGGTGCAAATCCCGCTGAAGGGATCGGACCTGGCCTATTGGGACACGGCCAAGCAGAGTTGGGTGGTGGAGAACGACAAGCTCAAGATCATGGTCGGGGCCTCATCGGCCGATGTTCGGCTGGACAAGACCATCGCTGTGACCGAGAACTGATTTCCGCAATCACCGGTACCGGTACAGGGTGAAGCGCTGGATGCCCAGATTGCGCTGGAGTTCGAACAGATCCTCGCCCTGCCCGGTATCATCCCCCGCGAGGCGTATGTCGGGAACCCAACGGCCGTTCACAAAAGTGCCTGCTTCCACGGTGCCCAATCCGGCGAATGGCGGCCCCGGTGTGTGGGGAGAGAAAGTGACCTTCACGCCGCTGCCGGCGGCGAAGAACTCGTCGGGCCCCGTCTGAATGAAAATGGCCGCCGCCGCTGGCGGGGTGGCCTGCGGTGGCTCCCCAGGCATAAGCAGGGGCATGGTATAGCGGATCGGCCAAAACGCGACCTCCAGCGTGTAATCCCCAAGCTGGATCTTCTGAGGCGGGTCTTTCGGGTTCAGCAAAACGGCGGACATGGTGCCGTTGCCCTGATGCTCCGAGATCAAAGGCGCCAGTCGCGAGAGCAGATCGTATGCGCCGGTCAGATCGGGAGCGTTACCCAAACGGTCCTGCCGGTCGATGCCGAATGGCGAGAAGCCGATGGCGTCGTGGCGTCCGAAGGCGTAGAGCGCCCGCGCGGCGATGGTCGCCCCATGCCCCGTCTCGGGTATGAACAGCGGGTTCCCGGATTGGGTGTACCTGGCGCAAAACGCCATGAAGTTGCCGTCGCCGTAGATATCGGGAGAGAGTATGTCGATTTTGGGAGCCCCGGCTTTCCAGACGTCCATCACCTGGTCCCAAGGGCGGCCGCCGCTCGGCATGGCCCCTTTCCCGATTCCGTAGAGCGCGGCGTTGCAGAACATGGGTATCGGGTATTCGGCCTTCCCTGCCCCAGCCACCCGGCCGATGTAGCGCGAGGTATGCCAGGCCATGAAGATTCCATCCGTCACCCTGCTCTGGCCGAACACCTCTTCCCAAGTTCCGGATGTTCTGAAGCCGGCCGCCTCCCACACCTGGCGCAACTCCGGGACCAGCGTATCCTTGCGCTGCTGAAGGTAGTCCATGAGTTCCTTCGGCGCAGGCGCTGCGAAAGCCCGATCAGCCGCCGGCGAGCGGTCGCGGGAATCCCCGTGCATTCCCACTTCGTTCTCCACCTGGATCATGATGACGGTCTGCTGCTGGCCATCCACGGCCTTGACGTGCTTCATCAGGGCCGCGAAGGCGCGAGCATCGGCGTCCCGGTTGGCATCGCTGAACGGGCTGAGGAGCTCGATGCTATTGCCTCCGGCGACCTGAGCGCGCGGAAACCGTTCGAAATCCTTCTTAAGCCAGTCCGGCGCGTAGCTGGAGAGACTGTTCTTCCAGCTCCCGAACCATAGGAGCACGAGGCGCAGGTTATGGCTGCGCGCATCGCGGACGATGCCGTCCAGCACACTGAAGTCGAATTTGCCTTCCTGCGGTTCGATCTGCGCCCAGGAAACGCCCGCCAGCACGGTGTTGAATTTGGACGCGGCGAGCTTAGGCCATATCGGCTTCATGTGCTCGACGCTGGTGGCGCTGTTGTTGAGCAGTTCGCCCGCCAGCGCCAGGAACGGCTTGCCGTCGACGATCAGTTGGGTGGCCGTACCCTGCTTCTGCAAGTGAGGGATGTCGGAAGCAGCGAAGGCGAGAGAACAGACGAAAGTGCAGCAAAACAGAATTCGAAGTTTCATGATGATCTCATTGGTAGCGGTACAGCTTGACGCGCAAAATACCATGCTCGCCGTGAGTGTCGCGACGCTTGTAGGCGCCAGGCAGCAGCAAGGCGGGCTCGCACCACGAGCAGTTGTTGTCGAGCGTAGTTACGCGGTGATCTATGTGGCGCCCGGCAACCCATCGGCCCTCCACAAAACTGCCTTCCTCAACCGTCCCCACTCCCACCAGCGGGGGCCCCGGCGTGTTGGGTGTGAACGTAACAGCCATTTCGTACTCGTTGCTGGCAATGACGTACATCTCGTCGGGCGCGGTTAAAACGAAGAGCGCTCCGGCCAGCGGCGGGCCAGGCGGGGGCGCGGCGGCGCCGCCGGGCCGCGTCCGGTTGGCGTTGACCGCCACCGTCAAGGTGTAGTCGCCCAAGCGGACTTTCTCGCTCTGGCCGCTTTCCCCCAGCAGCACGCCTGTCGTCTCGCCCTGCTTGCCCTGGTGCTCCACGATCACGGGCATGAGCTGCTCGATGGTCTTATAGACCCTGCCCAGTTCATTGTCATGATCGTGCCGTAGCAGATTGTACTCGACCCCGTATACGGAGAATCCCATGGCGTCGTGGCCGGCGGCCCACAGCACCTCGGCCGCCCCTGCCGCGCCGCCCGACGCCTCGCCTACGTACATCGGGTTCCAGGATTGGTGGTAGTTCATGCACGTTTCTTCGAAGTCCCTCTCGTTGTAAACGTCGGGCGCCAGGAAATCGATTTGTGGCGCCCCGGCATGCCAGACGTCCAACAGGTCGAACATAGGGTCGCCGCTGTGGGTATAGCCCGTTGTCTGGGCCGCAATTCCCTTGGCGGCTACGGCCGCGATGGAGGATCTTCTGGTCACCCACCCATTGGTATACATGGGAATCGGGTATTCGGTTTTGCCCGCCTCCGTCACCCGGCCGACGTACTGCGCATAGTTCCAGACCATGAAGATCTCATCCGTTGCCGCGCCCTTGCCGAATACCTCTTCCCAAGTTCCGGAGGTTTTGAACCCGGCGTTCTCCCACACCTGGCGAAACTCCGGAATGAGGGTATCCTTGTGCTTCCGCAGATAATCCATCAGAACCTTCGGCACCGGCCCGGCGAAGGCTTTGTCCGCCCCCGGCGAGCGGTCGCGGGAGTCTCCCGACATTCCCACTTCGTTCTCCACGTGCATCAGGATGACCGTGTGCTCGCGGCCATCCACTTCCTTGATGTGCCGCATCAGGGCGGAAAAGGCGCGCGCATCGGCGTCGCGCGTGGCATCGCCGTAGCCTTCGACGGGGGAGAGATATTCGATACTCTTGCCACCCTTGACCTGAACCCGCGGAAATCGCTTGTAATCCTTCTTCACCCACAGAGGCGCCCAGCTCACCAAACCGTTCTTAAAGCTGGCGAACCACACGAAACAGATGCGCATGTGGTTGCGCCGGGCTTCCTGGATAATGCCGTCCACCAGGGTGAAGTCGTACTTGCCCTCCTCGGGCTCGACCATCTCCCAGTAGGCGACCGGAAGCAGGGTGTTGAGATTCATCTTGACGAACTCGGGCCACATCCACTTCATGTTGTCGAGACTGGTGGCGCCCTCGTTCTCGATTTCTCCCGTCAGAGCGATGAACGGCTTGCCATCCACGACGAACTGAGTGGCCGTCCCTTGTTTTCGCAAATGTGGGAGGCCCGGATCCGGCTGAGCATTGGCTGGAACCGCCAGAAAACTGAGCCACACCGCGGAAACGAAGTATAAGGCATTCCGGATTTTCATAATTCTCCTTACCGATACCGGTACAACGTCACGCGCTGGATGGCGCGTTCGCCCCACGAAAGGCGTACGACGCTGTCGGAGGAATCGTCGCCCCCCAGCAAATGCGTCGGCACCCACTTGCCGTTGGCGTCGAACCGGCCCGCTTCCTGCTCCGCCAGACCGGCAATCGGCGGCCCGGGCGTGTCCGGCGTGAACGTGATGTGCAGATTATTGCCCGCCACCAGGTACTCGTCCGGACCGGTCGCCATGAAAACGCCGTAGCCGATCAGGTCGGGAACGACATTCTGCTGGCCGCGGCCGCGGGGCAACCCCACGTTCAAAATGTAGTTCCCCAGCTTCACCTTTTCGTCCGGCTTCTGCTTGTCCACCGCTACTGCCGCAATCGTGCCTTTGCTCTGGTGCTCCAGAATCTGAGGAGCAATCTGGGAAAGGGTCAGAAACGCCTGGGAAAGCGCCTTCGCTTCGTATTCGGCAGGCACCGGCGGGAGCGGCTTGGTAGACCCGGGCCCGCCAAACCCGAAGAGCCGTGTCGGCGAATCCATGCCCGCCGGAGTATGCCACGCCGGCGAGTTGATGCCGGTCTTTGTGAACCAATCCAGCAGGCCGTCGTTACCCATCCCGGAATACCCGATGGCGCGCTGCCCACCGATGGCATAGAAAGCGTGTGCGGCGCCCATCTCGCCGTCCGAGGCTTCCACCGTGAAGAACGGATTGTCAGGGCGGCTGTACCGCTTGGTGATATCGACTATGTGATTCGCGGCGTCCTGGCGCCCCATGTAGGCATCCGGGCAGGACATATCCACCAGCGGAGCGCCCGCTCTCCAGATGTCGAGCACGTGGTCGATCGCCTCGCCACGCGGACTCCTCCCCCAGCCTTCGGTGCCCCACACATTCACGAACATGGGGATCGGGTATTCCTTCTTGCCGGACTCGATGACGCGATTGATATAGCGCGCATAGTTCCAGGCCATGAAGATCTCGTCCGCCTCAGCCCCCTTGCCGAATACCTCTTCCCACGTCCCGGAGGTTTTGAAACCGGCCGCTTCCCAGACCTTGCGGAGCTCCGTATGCAATTGATCTTTGCGCTTCTGGAGGGTATCCATCAGCTCGGCCGGGACGCGCGCCGCAAATGCTCTGTTGGCCAGGTCGGACCGGTCCCGCGTGTCGTGGTTGATGCCGATTTCATTCTCCACTTGAACCATGATTACGCGGTGCGACCGATCCACTTCGCGGATATGGCGCATCACAGCCGCAAACGCGCGGGCATCCGCTTCCCAGTTGTTCTGGCTCAAGGTGGAGAGGCACTCGACGGTCTTGCCCTCCCCGACTTGTGCGCGCGGGAAACTATCCTGGTCGGCCTTCACCCACACGGGCACGAAGCCGGAATCGCCGTTTTTCCAGCTTCCGAACCACACCAGGACGGTGCGCTGGCCAATCTTTCGGGCGTCCTCGATGGCCGCATCCACAATCCTGAAGTCGTACTTGCCCTTCTGCGGCTCGATCCAGTTCCAGCCCACGGCAATCTCCGCGGTGTTCTGGTGCGTGTCGGCCAGCACCTGTAACATGTACGGCAGGTACACGAGGTTCGAGGGCGCGCTGGTGGGCGGTTCGGCGCCAAGAACGAGGAAAGGCTTCCCGTCGACGATCAACTGCGTGGCCGCGCCGCGCTTCTCCAGGTGAGGAATGGTCTGCGCATATGCCGCGGAGATTGCCAGGGCGCACACCACGGCGCCGCTGGCTCGAATCGAAAGTGTCATGCAAAAGATTGTACTCTGGTGGGATCGAGAAAGGACAACGTTCTCATGAATTCCAACGAATCGACCAATGGGCAATTGTCGCGGCGCGCCGCTGTGGCCGCCGGCCTGGCGCCGCTGGTCGTCGCACGCCATGTGTTGGGAGGCGCGGGCTATCAGGCTCCCAGCGATAAGCTCAGGATCGCCGCCGTGGGCGTCGGCGGCGTGGGCGCGGACTATGTGGCCGGCTGCCGGAGCGAAGAGATCGTCGCCTTGTGCGACCTGGACCACGAGTTCTCCGCGCCGGTGTTCAAGCTCTATCCCAGGGCCAGGGTCTACCAGGACTTCCGGCAGATGTTCGACAAGGAGCACAACAACTTCGACGCCCTGATTGTGGCCACGCCGGACCACTGGCATTCGCACCTGGTGCTGGCGGGTCTGGCGATGAACAAGCATATTTACTGCGCCAAGCCGATGACGCGCACCATCGCCGAGGCGAGAAGGGTTAAGGCGGCGGCGCTGGTTTCCAAGGTCACTACCAAAGCGAGCCTTCAGGATTCGCGAACTTCCTTTGCCCGCGAGACCACGGAGTTGCTGCTGAGCGGGGCCGTCGGCCCGATACATGAAGCGCACTTCTGGACCGGCACCCACAGCCCCAGCGGGCTAGACAGACCGAAGGAGGTCCAGACGCCGCCCGCCGGGATGAACTGGGACCAGTGGTGTGGCCCGTCTCCGGCGCGCCCGTACCATAAGATTTACCATTACGGAAACTGGCGCCCATGGTGGGACTTCGGCACCGGCAACCTGGGCGACGTCGCCTGCCATGCGCTGCACATCTTCCACGAGGAACTCGAGATGAGCGCGCCCGATTGGGTCGCAGCCGACGCTTGCCAGGCCTGCACCATTGAAGGCAGGGTGGCGAACACCGAGTGCAACAGCATCGCGAACTATGTCCAGTGGCACTTCCCCGCCCGCGGCAAACACCCGGAGATGATGGTGTACTACTACGACGGGGGCTTGCAGCCGCCGCGGCCGTTGAGCATGCGCCCCGAGATGGGGATGCCGGGCAGGGGCATGATGTTCGTCGGCGAAAAGGGCGTGCAGGTTTCCGCGTTCTATGGCGGCAGCCCTTCGCTGCCGGATCATATGGGACCCCGGCCGGGCCAGCGGATTCAAGGTCTGCCCGGCGGCTGGCTCCTGCCGGAGAGCCGTTTCAAGGACTTCAAGCAGCCCGACCCACACTTGGCGCGGTGCGAGCGACCGGATCACTACACCGAGTGGATACAGGCATGCAAAGCCGGCAAGAAGTCGATCATGCCAATCGAGCTCGCCTGCGATCTGACCGAATTCGCCTTGCTCGGGACCGCCACGCTGCGCCGCTACAGCACGCCTGGGCGCACCGAATCAGGGGCCGTAGCGCGCCCCGCGGCACCCTTCGGTGCCTCCGGCCGATCGGACTCCGCGGTAGTGTGGATCCCCGCCTCGAATGACGGCCATGTGCACGACCCCAACGCCCGCCCCCTGCATAACAACGACACGGGAGCCACCTACTGGCGAAGTTCCAAGGTGCTCATGTGGGACGCGAAGGCCGGGCGATTCACCAACGACGACGTGGCCAATGGCTACGTAGACATGCCGTATCGCAAGGAGTGGGACTACGAAGTTTAGTTATCTCTACTCGCTACGCGCCGGGCGCGACCTCGGCCTCATCCTGGCGGTCGATGACGATCCGATCTTCGGCCAGATCCTGGTGACCCTGTTTCGCGTGGTCCGCTACGGCGAGGTGGACCGCAGCTATCGTTCGATCGCGCATCTGCTCTACCGCAACCAGATCGAGCGGAACGGCCGGGCGCTGTAGGGCGGCTCGCATCAGCCCTCTCTTCGACGGTTGGGGGGTCATCCACGACGCTGCGAAACGCCTGCCGAGCGAAGATCTCAAGGTAGGCTTCTTGGAGGCGCTCGCCGAACTTGAAGACCACGAATGTCATCGGACGCGCAAGTTTCCAAAAACGCGTTTGCACAAAGTCGCCGGTTACAGGGAGCCCGTCTATCGGGCGGATGTCGACAAGATTTCTGGTTGGCGTCTGCATCTGCAATATGAAGATGGCCAGATCCACCTGAAAGACCTCATCGAGGGCCGCAGACATGATGATGTCCTGCGGGAGATCGAGGCAAAGAAGGTTCGCTACGAAACGAGAAAGGCTGGGCGGAAATAGCACTCCGGGACCGCCCCACGGACCGGCGGGTTCCCGTATTCCGCCGGCTGCTTCTCGCATCCGCCAACGAACAGCGGCAACCGCCCGATAACAAACCGGGGAATCGGTAACGGTCTGAGGCGTATCCGCGCTGTCGGCGTTCAGCCTCCGGGTGGCTTCGCCAATGCCGATCAAGTGGCGGGTAATCGACACCCTGCGCGCAATCGGGTAGGGGTGTTTCTCGTTGCCGATCTCCGCAGCCGCGCGCTACCTCATCGATGCTCGCGATCCAGAAGCCTCCGGAGATCTTCGAAGTTGTCGAGACCCGGTGCGGCAATAAGGCTCATATTCGGGTTGACGGACGGAACTAGTGCCTTCCCCAAAAGGCCCGGAGGGCCTGCCTCAGTGCGTTCGAGTAGAAACGTCTCTGGCGGCTTGCAGGGCGGGGCTTTTGGTGGTTGTGGAAAACGAGAGCAAGGCAATGAAACTGCCACCGACGACAATTCACGTTTCTCCCAGTTGCCGTGCTCAACGACGGCTCCGGCAAGAAGGGCTCGGAGACGCTTCTTCTCGAACTCGAATTCGAGGCCGCACTCGACAACGTCCAGGTGTCCATCGGGATAGAACACGTACAACGCTCGAAACCCCTTTGCCTTCACAAGCCTCTGCATGCGGCCGGGGATCTCATATATAAAACTGTTGACGTAGAGGTAATCGCGCATCGCGCGTCTGTCGGAAGCCGCGCGCGCAACGGACACAAGTCCGAAGGTCAGCATCGCCCCCACGACCAAACGGCGTGTCGCCCCGCAGTTCGCGTCGTCATCCGTGACCACGCCGATATTTTACACACGCGATTGCAGCGTAGGCAATCGCAGTTTGGCGCGGCCCCTGGCCCATGGCCCCCGCCTTGTGCCAACATTAGACAAGTGCCACTAACCTGCTATTTGGACGCATTTTCCGGAATCAGCGGCGACATGCTGGTCGGCGCGCTGGCGGACGCCGGCGCGGACCACGACGCCATTTCCAACGCCATCGCCTCGCTGGAGAGCGGTGCCACGGTTTCTTTTGAAAAGGTCAAGCGCGGCGGCATCGGCGCCACCAAGTACCACGTGCAGGTGCAGGAGGCGCACGCTCACCGGCACCTCTCGCACATCGTGAAGCTGATCGAGAAGGCCGACATCCCCGAACGCGCCCGGCGGAATGCCATCGCCGTCTTCCGCCGTCTCGGCGAGGCCGAAGCGCAGGTCCACCAGGTGCCCATCGAGAAAGTGCATTTCCACGAAGTGGGCGCGGCCGATTCCATCGCCGATATCGTGGGCGCGTGCCTGGCGTTCGATCTGCTGGACATCGGCGCCATCGTTTGCTCGCCGCTGAACGTGGGGAGCGGAACGGTCAAGACCGAGCATGGTCTTCTGCCCGTGCCCGCGCCGGCCACGGCGCTGCTGCTGGTCAATGCGCCCATCTATGCGCGCGGCCCGGCGGTGGAACTCACCACGCCCACGGGCGCGGCGGTGGCGGCCACGTTGGCGAATTCGTTCGGCGTGCTGCCGCCCATGAAGGTGGCGCGCACGGGATACGGCGCCGGCGGCCACGATTTTCCGGAACAGGCCAACGTGTTGCGCGTGATTTTGGGCGATCCCACCGGGGCCGACGAAGCCCTCGCCGTTTGGGTGATGGAAGCCAATATCGACGATCTCAACCCGCAGGTGCTGGCCTATGCCGCCGAGCGGCTGCTCGAAGCCGGCGCCCTCGATGTCGCGGTGCAGCCCGTGGTCATGAAGAAAGGCCGGCCCGGACACATTCTGCACGTGATCGCCAGGCCGCAAGAGCGGGAAGCGCTCGCGCAGCTTATCTTCGCCGAAACATCCACGCTCGGGCTGCGCGTCTATCCGGCCGAGCGGCGCGTGCAGTCGCGCACCTTCACGGAAGTGGAAACGCCTTACGGAAAAGTGCGGATGAAAGTTTCGAGCGAAGGCTCCTACGCGCCGGAATACGAGGACTGCCGCAGGCTGGCGCTCGCATCCAGCGTGCCGTTGAAACAGATTATCGCCGAAGCGAATTGCGCGTATTTGAACCAATCGAAATGAAATACTACCTGACTACACCCATCTACTACGTGAATGCCGCGCCGCATATCGGCCACGCTTACACCACCATCGTGGCCGACCTGGTGAAGCGCTTCAAGCGCATGCAGGGTCACCATGCCGTGCTGACCACCGGCTCCGACGAGCACGGCGTCAATGTGGAGCGCGCCGCCCAGCGCGCCGGTAAAACGCCCATGGAATTCTGCGACGCCATCGCCGGCGAATTCGAGAGGCAGTGGCAGTTGCTGGGCCTCCAGGTCGACCATTTCCAGCGCACCACCAGCCCGCAGCACGCCCGCGTGGTTCAGGATCTGTTCGAGCGATGCCGCCAGAACGGCTACGTCTACAAAGGTTCGTACACCGGCCAGTACTGCATTTTCGACAACCTCTACGTCAACGACGCCAAGCCCGGCGACCCTTGCCCCGATTGCGGCCGGCCCACCGAGACCATCACCGAAGAGAATTTCTTCTTCAAGTTGTCGGCCTTCCAGGATAGGCTGCTCGAGCTCTATGAGCGCGACCCGCAGTTCATTCAGCCCGAAACGCGCCGCAACGAAGTGATCTCGTTCGTGCGCGCGGGCCTGACCGATCTCTCCATCACGCGCACCAATATCAAATGGGGCATTCCGGTGGCCGGTGAAGCTCCGCACGTGTTCTACGTCTGGTTTGACGCGCTCACCACCTACATGAGCGCCGTGGAGGGCGAGCGAATGTGGCCCGCCGACCTGCACCTGATCGGCAAAGAGATCGTGCGCTTCCACGCGGTCTACTGGCCGGCCTTTCTGATGGCCGCCGGAATTGCCCTGCCCAAGCGCATCTTCGCCCACGGCTGGCTGCTGTTCGAGAACGACAAGATGAGCAAGTCGCGCGGCAATATCGTGCGCTCGGAGCCCATACGCCAAGTCATGGGCGCCGACGCGCTGCGGTATTTCCTGCTGCGCGAAATCGTGTTCGGGCAGGACGGCAGCTTCAGCTTCGATGCGCTGGTGAGCCGCTACAATTCCGACCTCGCCAACGGTTTGGGAAACCTGGCCAGCCGCACGCTCACCATGATCGGCCAGTACCGCGCCGGCGTGGTGCCCAAAGGCAGCGAGCCGCAGATCGCCGCGCTGGCCAACCAGACCATCCGGTCCGTCGAAGATTCGTTCGACCGCTTCGAGTTCTCCAAGGGCCTGGAGGCCGTGTGGGCGCTGATCTCCGCGGTGGACAAATACATTGTGCAATGCGCCCCGTGGAAGCTGGCGCGCAAGTCCGACGACGCTTCGCAAGAGCAGCTCAACACCACGCTTTACACCGCCGCCGAAGCGCTGCGCATTGCGACGGCGCTGCTCTACCCCGTGCTGCCGCAATCGACGCCCAAAATCTGGACCCAGCTTGGCATGACGGAGCCTATTGAGGCTGTGCGCTTCGCCTCTCTCGAGTGGGGCGGCCTGCCGCCGGGCCAGACCATCGGCGAGGTCTCCGGGGTATTCCCGCGCATCGAGATGAAAGAGGCCGTGGCCACCATGCGCGCGCTGGAAGAAAAGGCGACCGCGGAGCAGGCCGTGCTGATGGGCAAGAAAGCAGAGCCGCCCGTGGAGCAGGCCGCCAAGATCCCGATCGACGATTTCGCGAAAGTCGACATGCGCGTCGGGATGGTTCTCTCCGCCGAGCGCGTGAAAAACTCCGACAAGCTGATGCTCATGAAGGTCGACATCGGCGAGCCGGAGCCGCGCACCATCGTCGCCGGAATCGCCGAGGCCTACACGCCCGCGGACCTGGTCAAGCGCAAGGTGGTGATCGTGGTGAATCTGCAACCGCGCAAACTGAAGGGCATCGAATCCAACGGGATGATTGTGGCGGCTTCGGTCGGGGATGGAAAGCCGGTGCTGGCCGGGTTCCACGAGGACATTCCGGTGGGAGCCCGCCTCAAGTGAGCAAGCCGTGAGGCTGGTCGATTCGCACGTTCATCTGGACGACCGGAAATTCGACGCGGACCGCGAAGCGGTCATCGAACGCGCGCTGGCCGCCGGCGTCGAGCGCATGATGGCCATCGGAACCGGCAACGGCCCGCCAGATCTGGAGACCGCCATCCGTCAGGCGGAGCGTTATCCGTTCATCGCCGCCACCATTGGGGTGCATCCGCACGATACCTCCAAAGCCACGCCTGAGACCTTCGCGCGGCTGCGCGAGCTGGCGGCGCACCCCAAAGTGGCGGCCATCGGCGAGATCGGCCTCGATTACCACTACGATTTCTCACCGCGCGACGTGCAGCGCGCGGTATTCCTCAAGCAACTGGAGATCGCCGCCGAGGCCGGCAAGCCGATCGTGATCCATTCGCGCGAAGCGTGGGCGGACACCATGGCAGTGTTGGGTTCTGGCCATCGCGGCATCCTGCACTGCTTCACCGGAGACTCCCAGCAAGCACGCGAAGCGTTAGCCCTCGGCTTCCACTTGGCCTTTGGAGGCGTGCTCACATTTCCCAAAGCCGACGCCGTGCGCGAAGCCGCGCGCATAACCCCGTTGGACCGCCTGCTGGTGGAGACGGATTGTCCGTACCTGGCGCCGCTGCCTCATCGCGGGAAGCGCAACGAGCCGGCGTTTGTGGTAGAGGTAGCGCGGCGCCTGGCTGAGGTCCGCGGGTGCACACTGGATGAGATTGCGGGGCAGACCACGCGCAACTTCGAGCGGCTGTGTTTGCGGCGCGAGGCCGTTAACGGGTAAACTGGTTAACTTCCATGCATTTGGGAAAGGTGAGGCAGATCATCACGACGCGCGAGGTCTTCGACCTGATCCAGGACGAGCTGGAGCAGGTCGAAAAGAAGATCGCGGCCGAATCGGTGGCCTCCGTGGACGCCGTCACGGCCATCGGCCAGTACCTGCAATCCAGCGGCGGAAAGCGCCTGCGGCCCTCGCTGCTACTGCTCTCCGCCAAGCTCGCGGGGGTGCCCCGTGGGCCCGGCGGAGCCACCGCCATCCAACTCGGCGCGGTAGTCGAGCTGATTCACACCGCCACGCTTCTGCATGACGATGTCATCGACGGCGCCGAGACCCGCCGCGGCCGCCCCTCGACCAATGTGAAGTGGGGTAACCACACCTGCGTCCTGGCGGGCGACTGGCTCTACATGCAGGCATTCCAGATCGCCCTGCGCGAGCGCCAGTTTCAGATTCTCGACCTGCTCATCGGGCTCACCCAGATCATGGTCGAAGGCGAGCTGTTGCAGCTCGAGCGCATCGGCCGCATCGACGTCACCGAGGCCGATTGCATGGAGCTGGTGGACCGCAAGACGGCGCGCCTGTTTTCCGTGTGCGCGCGCCTGGGGGCGCTGGCTGGCCACGGCGACGCGCGGGTTCAGGAGAAGCTCGGCGAGTACGCCTGGAACCTCGGCATGGCGTTCCAATTGGTGGACGACGTGCTCGATTTCACCGCCCACGAGAAAACCCTGGGGAAGCCGGTGGGCGGCGACCTGCGCGAAGGCAAGGTCACGCTACCACTGGTCTACGCCCTGGAACACGCCACCGCGGCGGAGCAGCGGCTGGTCGCGACCGTTCTTCGCCAGCGCAGCTATGAAGAGGCGCCGTTTGCGGGAATCCTGGCGCTGCTCGACAAGTATCGCGGCATCGAGCGCGTGAAGGAGCGCGCCCAGGCGTTCACCGATAAGGCGCGGGCAATCGTCAACGAGTTCCCGGACTCGCCCTACCAGCGGGCGCTGCTGGCCGTCACCGAACTGGTGACGGAACGCGATCACTGAGCGGCAAACAGGGTACACTGGAATGGATGGACCGGAATCCCGCGTTTGATCGCATCACCGTCGAAGCCGGCAAGTGCGGCGGTAAACCGTGTATTCGCGGAATGCGAATCACCGTGCGAAGGGTCCTCGAGATTCTGGCCACTTACCGCGACCGGGAAGAGATTCTCCGCGAGTATCCGTTTCTTGAAGAGGACGACCTTCGTCAAGCACTCCATTATGCGGCCGCCACTGTGGATGACGAGGTTCACTACCTGAATCACGTCGCATGACGCGAATCCTGCTCGACCAGGGCCTGGCGCCGGCTGCGGCAACTCTGCTGCGGGAAGCGGGTTGGGATGCCATTCATGTATCCGAAGCAGGTTTGGATACAGCGGAAGATCCCGAGATTCTGGAGTTTGCGCGCCGGAACGGCCGCGCGTGTGTGACGCTTGATCACGACTTTCACGCTCATCTTGCGCTGGCGCAAGCAGGTGGTCCTTCCGTGATTCTGGTTCGGCTCGAAGGGCTGAATTCGAGGCAGCAGGCGGACCTGATCCGGAGAGTGTGGACCACGTGTGAGGACGCAATCGCCAAGGGCGCTGCGGTGTCGGTCAATGAAGCGACAATTCGAATTCGACGGCTGCCGTTGCGATGAGGGTTCTCGGCACAGTTAGGAGCTTTTTGTCCCCCCTAATCGGAACTGAACACCATGTCCTTCGCTCCCACGCCGTGCCACTCGCACCAATCCAGCCACAACCGCGCGTAGCTGGCGGTGATGTAATCGTCCTCCGCGAATCCCAACTTTCGCGCGGCGCGGTCGATCCAGGTCGGGGTGCCCTCCAGCTCCAGGTAGACGCCCACCGGCGTTTCATCGAGCGTGGCAACTCCGGAGCGGCCGGGCTGGCGGTACTCGGTCCGGTACTTGTCATAGCGGAAGACCGGGCCCAGGCCGAGCCGCTCAAGAATGGCGCCCATGGCGCGGGCATCGGAAATCTCCAGTTCCAGCTCTTCCCTGCTCTTGTGCCGCCCGACATCGGCCGGCCCCTTGTACGTGACGGTGGCCACGCCGCCGGCCTGGCGCACGCGCAGCACGGTGGCGGCTCTGCGCATCGACATCTCCGGCGTGTCGAAAACCATGTTGGTCTCGAAGACTCTGCGTCTGGAGACCCGGAAGCCCGCCGCGCGCAACAGACCGCGCGCGGTCTTCACGTCCGAAACCGCCAGCTTGATTTCGGTTTCTCGCGCGGCATGTGTCATGTGGTGCGGTCGCCTTCGAGGTGGTCGCGGAAATCCCGATCGATGGCTTTCCGCCCGCGAAACCCCTCTTCCACACCGTGCCAGAACTCAATCGACGGCTCGCCGAGCTTCCAGCACAAATAAACCTCCTGGCCGCGGAACAGCGTGGGGAAGTCGACCAGCCCCGTATCGAGATCCTTCACCAGGCAGCCGAGATCCTGCAATTGTCCCACGGCGTTGCGTAGGCGCTCGGCCTCCGATTCGCGACGGCTTTTGGCCTGGAGAAACTGACCGCGGTCCACGATCATGCCTCCCATCAGCATGATCCGCTCGCTGAAGGACTGGAGCGCGCGCGCAGCCTCGATGAACCCGGACTTCAGTGCCATCGCTTCGCGCAGAAGACGGTCCACCCGGGGAACCAGGCTCTGGGCTTGCGCGAGTGTGAAGCGCTTCGGCATAACGGTGGTTACTGGGCGTAGTGCGTGCTCACATACCGATTCAGGATGTCGATGAATTCCGCCACGATGCGCTCGCCTTTGAGCGTGGTCAGCAGGCGCCCGTCCACGTAGACCGGGGCCTTGGGATCCTCGGCGGTGCCGGGCAGCGAGATCCCGATATTGGAGTGCTTGGATTCGCCCGGCCCGTTCACTATGCAGCCCATCACCGCCACGGTCATGGTCTCGACGCCGGGATAATCCGGCTTCCACTTGGGCATCTGGTCCCGCAGGTAGGTCTGGATCCGGTCCGCCATCTCCTGGAAAAAAGTGCTGGTGGTCCGCCCGCAACCCGGGCACGCGGTCACCTGCGGGGTGAAGCTGCGAATGCCGAGCGATTGCAGGATCTGCTGCGAGACCGTCACCTCTTCGGTGCGGTCGCCGTTGGGCAGCGGCGTCAGCGAGGTGCGGATGGTGTCTCCGATGCCCTCCTGCAACAGCGGCGCCAGCGCGGCGGCGGAGGCCACGATTCCCTTGCTGCCCATGCCGGCTTCCGTCAGGCCGAGGTGCAGCGGGTAATCGCAGGCGGCCGCCAGGGCGCGGTAGACGTCGATCAGATCTTGCACGCCGCTCACCTTGGCGCTGAGAATGATGCGGTCGTGGGCCAGCCCATGCCGTTCCGCCGCCCGGGCCGATTCCACCGCGCTCGCCACCATGGCCGCCAGCGTCACCTCGCGCGCGTCCTTCGGTTCCGGCGATTTCGAATTCGCATCCATCATGCGCGTCAGCAGCGCCGCATCGAGCGACCCCCAGTTCACGCCGATGCGCACCGGCTTGCGGTTCTCGATGGCCACCTCGATCATGGTGCGGAAATTGTCGTCGGTCTTGCGGCCGATGTTCACGTTGCCGGGGTTGATGCGGTATTTCGCTAGCGCGCGGGCGCACCCGGGGTATTTCTTCAGGAGGATGTGGCCGTTATAGTGGAAATCGCCGATGATGGGCACGCGCACGCCGAACTGGTCCAGCGTGTCTACGATCCTGGGCACGGCGGCGGCCGCCTGCTCGGTGTTGACGGTGACGCGGACCAACTCCGATCCGGCGCGCGCCAGCGCCAGCGCCTGGTTCACGGTGGAAGCCACGTCGGCGGTATCGGTGTTGGTCATGGACTGCACCACAATCGGGTGCCTGCCCCCGACCTTCACCCCTCCGACATCCACTACCACCGCCTGGCGGCGGGGTCTCACAGCCATCGATTCCCTCCGGGTAGAAACCTCAATTTTACCATTCCAACTTCCACGGGCCGGGTGTAGAGTAGTAGACCGGAGGGAGGCCTGCCATGAGGCGAATCCGCGCCCTGTTGCTGCTATCGTTCGCCGCCCTGGGCGGCATCGCACTGTTCGTTTCGCGCTCCGACGCCACGCCCGGAACCGTCCGCATCGTGGTCCCCGGCGTCTGGTTCCGCGAAGGCGAGACGGACCAGGGGCACTGCAACAACGTGGTCATCGAGATGAAAGATTACCTGATCGTGGTCGACGCCAACTATCCGGGCGGCGCGCGGCTCGCGATGATCGACGTCAAGCGCATCTCGCCCAAACCCGTGAAGTACGTGTTCGATACTCACCACCACGCCGATCACATTTACGGCAACATCCTGTGGACGCAGGCGGGCGCCACCACCATCGCATTCAAAGAAGTCGCCGAAGAGTTGAAGCGCTTCGAGCCGGCGCGCTGGCTGGCGGCCGCCAAGACACGCCAGGACGTGGCGGAACTGACGCGCGAGGGTGTGCCGCCTGGGCCGGAGCCTCCCAAACAGGACATCGACCAGCCCCGATTCGTGCTCAGCGATGGCTCGCGCAGGGTGGAATTCCACCACTTCGGCTGGGCTCACACGCGCGGCGACGGTTTCGTCTATCTTCCCAAGGAGCAAGTGCTTTGCAGCGGAGATGCGGTGGTCAACGGCCCGTACAACAACCTCATGGACGCCAACATCGGCAACTGGCCCACAGTGCTGCGCGCGGCGGAGAAGCTGAAGGTGAAGTACGTGTTGCCCGGCCACGGCCTGGCCGGCGGCCGCGAGCTGATCGGCGGCCAGGAGCAGTTCATGGTGGAACTGCACAAGGCAGTGAAAGCCGGAATCGACGGGGGTAAGAAGCTGGAAGACCTCCAGGAATCCATCAAGCTCCCCGAGGCGGTGAGCCCGTGGGTGGGCCAGGCTTTGCTGAAGCGGCAGATCAAGGACGCCTACGACGAAATCTCGCAAGGCAAGCCGCGCGGCGACTTGCCGCACTGAAGCGGCGAACACCAGCTACCATGCGGGGATGCGTAAGAGAACCGTGGTTTTGTGGATCTCCGCCCTTCTGGTGTTGGGCGCTTTTTGCGCGCAGGCGGCGCCGCTACCGCGGCTGCGTGTCTCCGACAACGGACTACCCCCGGACGGCGTCGAATCAAGTGGAGATTCTGTTCGGCCTCACTTTCTAAGCGGCGGTTTTGCGAGGCTGTTGGCCGTCGGCGGCTTAAGCAGATCTCCATGCCACATCTCGATCCAGAGCGCGGTCGCGGTCGGATAATCGGTGCTGGCATTCGGCCCGATCGCACTCCATTCCAGTGTCCCGTCCGCGATTTGGGGGCCGGTCGGATTGTATGCCTGGTAACTCACACTGCTGTCCGGGACTAGCGTGGTGTGGTTGGCAAACATGGCGTCGTTAAACACCATGCAATTCAGCCCGTAGGAAGTCGGGGATCCAGTCTGCGGAGTGATTTGACACGCACCGCCACTGGAACCGACGGAGGAGACCTTAAACGTCAGAACATACCTTCCCGACGGGTACAATCGAGAGTCGGTGGGGTTCGTATCGGTGATGGTGAACGTCGCAGTGGAGATGGTTGCCTTGTTGGTCGCCGGGTCCCAGGTCGCCGTGCCGTTCCCGGTGATGGTGCAGGCAGCTTGTGAGGAGTTTTGGGCACTGCCTGTGGCGTTGTTTATGGTGAAGTTGAGACCGCTCCAGGTGACGCCTGCCGTCGCGGCACAGATCACGGGCGGGTACTCGAGAGTAAAACTCGGAGGTTGATTGAGGGGATGCAGGTTGATCGGCACGTTGAGGTTGACGGCAATTTGCTCCGGACCGATGGTCCAGGGCACCGTGGAGGCCGTCTGCCCGGTGTCCACTGTCAGGGGAATCAAGTGCTGGTTCTGAAAGTTGTTCGCGGCGGCCTCGTTGACTACAATCACCGGTATGTCACAGCCGGGAACCAGGTACGATAAAGGGCTCGTGATCGAGATCGTTGGACTACCGTCAGCGCCCTGAATCGGCGTCATTCCAATCCCATGGCTCGACACGCATTGCCTATACGCCATAACCTCAGGCGACGGCGTGACCGTCGTCCCTGCTCCCGCCGTCACAGTCAGTGTGGTGCCCCCGGTCCAGGTCCCTATGAGAAAAAGATCGTAGAAATTGGCCGACAAGTCAAAGGCGTTCCAGACCTGCGGGAGGAGCGCCGGGGTCGCCATGTTGATATCGTTAAAGGTCAGGAAACTCGACTGATTCATCCAATTGAGGAAATAGTCCCTGCAAAACGGCAGCCAAACATCGTGGCCGATGTTCAGCAGAGCGGCAAATGAAGCTATGGTCCGGATGGCCTCCACCGGGCTGACAGTCTTATAAGCGTAGATCTGACCGGCTGCCGTGGCGCCGAAATATCCAGGGGTGTGGGACAAGGTTTCGGACAAGTAGCGGATCAAGTACGTGGCGCCCCAGCCGTGCCAGCGCACCCTTTCGATATTCATATTGTTTGTGGCGGGCTTTGTGAGGGGCGTTTCGAGGGGGTCCAACACGAAGCGCTGGGCGATATCCGTGGTGATCTGGTCGGGCGCACTGGCCGACTGGACGGGCGTACCGGTCGCCCAGTACCATTCAAAATAACTGGCGGTGGCTTCGTCCATCCACAACCAGGGACGATTGCCCGACGCCCGCTGGGCCAGTTCAACCTTCGCCGACCGGAGGCGGCCTTGAAGCATGTGCATCACCAGATGCCCCAGCTTGGCGGCCGCCAGCGACTTATTGCCGGCGACGGCCTGCGGGAGGGAGAGATCAATCGTATCGTTACCCCATGCGTCCCCGCGGGAGAAGCGCACGTCGCCCCACCATTCGCTCACCCGAGACGTTATGTCGCTCGTATCGGGGTCCCCCTTCACAACCACCACCAACCCGCCAGTCTTGGCGACCGAATTCCATGCGTCGCCGAATCCAATGTTGCTGAGCGTGAAGGGAATGTCGTCGGCCGTTTTGGCCAGATTGTCCATGTCGGCCTTGGTCAAGGATTTGTCGTACAACAGTTGGAAGTTGCCGGAAGGACTATCGGAGCTGCCCAGGCCCGTCAGGACCTCCACGACCAAAGTCTCGGCCGCGTCCGCCTGAGGCTGATTCTCGGCGGCGGCCATGGAGTTGTTCGCCTGAGGCTTATTCCCGCCGACGGCCATGGAGCCATCCGCGAGCGCCATCCTGGGAGGAAGGGTGGCGCTGACCACGTTCCCCTGCACCGTGGCTTTCAGGTACAGCGGACCGACTCCGGATCCCGGTTCCTGGAGGCTGATGTAGGTCTGATCCGCAACCAGAGGCGCGCCTGGAACATTGATCGAAATGGCGATCGGCGCGGCGGTGGTGCTGGGCATTCCCGTCACCGCAAAGACGTCGCCGGCCCGGTCGGGGTCCACCGGGGGGTTGTTGGCCACTTGGACCGTTATCGGAGTGCTGGCCGCGAAACTGCCCGAGGGCACGTCGAGGGTGAGGTTGCCGGCGTTGAGAGTTCCACCCGAGACGCCGATGGTGGCGCTCCCCGACGCATGCCAGGTCATGCCGCAGGCGAAACTCACCTGGCTCTGAGAGATCTGCGAGCTGGCCATGACAGTGATCGGCAAGTTTCCGATGGCGGCGTCAACCGGCACTTGGAAGTTGACCTGGTACAGGCCCACGTAATAGGGCGCTAACCCGGCGAAGGGGACCGTTGCGGGAAAGCCGTCCACGCTGACAGACACGGTGTCCGACACCAGGTTCACCGGCTTGCTGGCAGATCCATCGCCTCCTGCCTGCCCCGCGGCAATGGCCGGCGAGACCGCGCCCAGCCCAGTCAGGAACAGGATCAAGGTCTCGCCGGGTGCGGCCGGCGAATTGGCGTTCACTACGCTATAGTCCGCGTGAACCACCACGGCGTCTCCCTTGCCGTCCTGGGTTTGCGTAAACAGCCGCGGGCTGCGCGGCGTAATGGCGATGGTTTGGGTGCCGCTGACGCCCTGGGAGTTATGCACCCGCACCTGCACACTCGAAGAGGTCATGTTGAACGGCAGTTGCGCGTTGATCTGAAGCTGGGAAACGAAAAACAGCGGTGCGTTCAGAACCTGCGAGCCGTCCACTACCTCCACGGACACCCCGGCCAAGTTGTTCGGTAGCGGAATGGTGCTGGCGAGGTTGACGGCGGCGGCAAAGTTGGTGCCAAACAGGGAAACGATCATTCCCGGAGCGAAGTTCGCCGTGTAGTCCGCCGCGTTCACCACGCCGCCGAGCGTTGGCCCCTGACCTGTTACAACCGCCGCCGCGTCCTGGGTCATGGTGAAGGTTTGACCGGCAATGGTAATGGTTCCGGTCCGCGCCGTGGTGGCGGTATTGGCGGCCACGGTATACGAGACCGTGCCGTTGCCGCTGCCCGATGCGCCGGAGGCGATGCTAACCCAACTGGCGGAGCTGCTGGCGGTCCACGCGCAGCCGCTGGCGGCAGTCACGGTCACCGATCCGCTGCCGCCGCTCGAAGGCACGTTCTGCGAAGTCGGATTGATGGAAAAGGTGCAAGTGCCCCCGCCGCCCCCGGCTGTCACGCGCACGTTGTCCAGCGCCGGCCCGTAATTACTGTTCGACCCGTCGAGGCTGTCGAACTCCAACGTGGTGCTCGAACTGTTGGCGGTGAAGGTCCACGTTTTGGTGGTCCATCCCATGCTGTTCGCGCTGTGGCCGGTGATATCGAAAGAGAAATTGGCCGATTGGCCCGCGGCCTGAACCCGCATTTGCTTGACCGCCGGCCCTCCCCCGGGATTGCCCGCCATGTCGAACGTGACGGTGTACGCGGCGCCTGACGTGGTGGCGAAGGTCTGGGCGATGCCGCCGGCGCCTGGAGTGCCATCCAGATCCAGGCAAAAGGCTCCATCCGAACACGTGAAGTAGGTATGGATGTAGTCCACATTGGTCCCGGCGACGACGGTCCAGCCGGTGATGGTCGACCCGGTGGCGCTGAGTATGTCGTTCCCGCCCGGCTGCTCGAAGCTGCCGTTGACCAGCAGATTGGCGCCCGTGCCACCGCCGCCTCCACCGCCGGCGGCCGCCTGAGTGACGGTGAAGGTCTGAGTGGCGATGGTGGCCGTGCCCGTCCGCGCGGTGGTGGCCGTATTGGCGCCCACGGAGTAGTTGACGGTCCCGTTACCGCTGCCCGAAGCGCCGGAAGCGATGGTGATCCAGCTCGCGTTCGCGGCCGCAGTCCACGAGCACCCACTGGCCACCGTCACGGACACGCCGCCTGTCCCGCCCGCCGCTGCCACCGACGCGCTGGTGGGAGAGATGCTGTACGTGCAGATACTGGCCTGGGTGATGGTGAACGTCAGCCCGGCTATGCTGATGGTTCCCGCTCGCGGGCTGGTGCCGGTATAGGGCGCGACGGTGTATTTCACGACCCCATTGATAACGTCGGTGGCGCTGGAAGTGATGGTAATCCAGCTTGCATTGGACGTCACCGTATAGGGGCATCCGACCGAGGTCGTCAAGTTCAGGTAGTTCGACGTTCCGCCCGCGGGCGCCGTGGCCGAGTTTAAGCTGAGCACGTAACTGCACGCCGACATTCCGCTTTGAGTGACGTAATACGTCTGGCCGCCGACCGAGATGGTCCCCGTCCGCTGGTCTTGCCCGCTGTTGGTATCCAGCTTGTAGAAGATAATGGTGGTGCCCGTGCCGGAGGTGGCGGAGGTGATGGTGATCCAACTCGCGTTGCTCACCGCCGTCCAGGGGCAACCGGTCTGGGTGGAAATCGCCAGCGAGCCGGTAGTGGATGCCGGCATCGCCGTAGTGGCCGGCGATTCCAGTTGGTAGGTGCATCCACCACCGCCACCGCCCGCGCTGGATGCGGCGATGGTGAGCTGAAGGACGTTGTCCGAATCGCCGCCGGCGCTCAGGGTGCTGCTGACGCGATTGGCGTTGGTGATTCCGGTGCTCGCCAGCGATAGATTTGTCGAACCGGACAGCCGCGTCCAGTTGCCCGAAGTGGAAAGCGAGGCCGGCGCAAAGATGGCCTGGTCCTGGCCGCCGCCGCTCCACTGCACGGTGAGCCTCGCCGCGGTGCCGAAAGACGCCGACGTCGGTTCGGAGTAGAGGTAGTACGTCCCGGCCGGGATGTTGACGGATTTGTCGGAGGCGTTGAGCAACGGGCTGGTGACGCTGGGCGCCGACACCCCCAGCACCCAATGCGTGCTGCTGGACAGGGTGTCCCAGATCTGCTGGTTGCTCGAGAACGTCCCCGAGGCATACGCGCCGCCTTCGAGCGTGATACCCGTAGCGTTGGCCCCGCCACCGCCTCCACCACCGCTGCCGGAACCCGCCGTCACGCGCACGTTGTCCAGCGCCGGCCCGAAAAGACTGCTCGCCCCGTCGAGGCTGTCGAACTCCAACGTGGTGCTCGAACTGTTGGCCGTGAAGGTCCACGTCTTGGTGGTCCATCCCATGCTGGTAGCGCTGTGGCCCGTGATATCGAAGGAGAAATTGGCCGACTGGCCCGCGGCCTGAACCCGCATTTGCTTGACCGACGGTCCTCCCCCGGGGTTGCCCGCCATGTCGAACGTGACGGTGTACGCGGCGCCGGACGTGGTGGCAAACGTCTGGGCGATGCCGCCGGCGCCTGGAGTGCCATCCAGATCCAGGCAAAAAACTCCATCCGAACAAGTGAAGTAGGTATGGATGTAGTCCACATTGGTCCCGGCGACGACGGTCCAGCCGGTGATGGTAGTCCCGGTCGCGCCGAGTATGTCATTGCCGCCCGGCTGCTCGAAGCTGCCGTTGACCAGATTCGCGCTCGTACCGCCGCCTCCACCACCGCCGCTGGTTCCCGACTGGGTGATCGTAAACGCCAGGCCCGCGATGGTCAGCGTGGCCGTGCGCGCGGAAGTGCCCGTGTTGGCAGCGACCGAATACTGGACCGTGCCGTTGCCGCTGCCCGATGCGCCGGAGGCGATGCTGGCCCAACTGTCGCTGCTGTTGGCGGTCCACGTGCACCCGTTCCCATCCGTCACGCTGACCGATCCGCTGCCCCCGCTGGCGGCGATGGTCTGCGAAGTGGGGCTGATGGAGGCCGTGCAGGTCCCGCCGGCACCGCTCCCCGATCCGAGGGTGACGGTGGCCCGTATGGCCAGGTTCCCCGCGAGGCCCGCGGCGTCAAGCAGGCCGAACGTAACGCCATCGGTAGAGTAATAGGAGCGCTGTTGCGATGGACTGGATGTATCCACGTCCGCCGGATAGATCCCCGCCGGGTTGTCCACCTCAAACCCCACCATGAAATCGCCGGAGGCGATGGTCATCGGACTTACGGTGTAGGTGTCGAAACTGCCCAAAGCCGTGACCGTCGCGGGCAGGGTGGTGAAAGCCCCGCCGGAGAGGGTATTGCCGCCGCCCGAGGCCGCGGCCCAGACCACCGTAATGGGGTTATTCACCGGAAGGCCGTTGGAACGGTTGCCGAAGTAGATCTGCACGTTCTTGAGCGTCGCCGGATAGCTCGACGGGGTCAGCCGGTTCACGAAGTAGACGTGCGGGAGGCCCTGGTTAAAGCCCAGGGTGCGGGCGAACGTACCCCCATCCACCGCCAAAACGACATCGGTCCCGGTGGCGCCCACTTGCGCAACTGTGAACGTCTGGCCGGCGATGGTGATGGTTCCGGTGCGTGAACTGGAGCTGGTGTTGGCGGCGACGTTGTACGCCACCGTCCCGTTGCCGGAACCGGTCGCTCCGGAAGTGACCGTGAGCCAGCTTGTGTTATTGCTGACGGCGGTCCAGGTGCAGCCGGACTCGGCGGAGACCGACACGGTGCCGGGGGTCCCGCCCGCCGGCGCCGAGGCCCATGGCACCCCGATCATGTAGTTACAGGTCGGGTTGGACCCGAACTGCTGGATGCTAAACGCCTGACCCATGACGGTGATGGCCCCGGAGCGCACGGTGGTATCGGGGTTGGTGGCGACGTTGTAGTAGAACATGCCGTTGCCGGAGCCCGAACCGCCCGAAGTCACCGTGATCCAGGTGGTACTGCTCACCGCCGTCCAGGGGCACCCTACGGGCGCGGTGACGGCCACTGCCCCGCTCCAGAAGGCGCCTCCCATCGATTGCGATGTGGGCGTGAGTTGGTACCAGCAAGCCGAGGCCGCCGCCTGCGCGACGGTAAACGTCTGGCCGCCGATGGTGATGGTCCCGGTGCGCGCGCTGGAGCCGCTGTTCGCGGTAGCACTGTAATTGACCGTTCCGTTGCCGGAACCGGATGCTCCGGAAGTGACCGTGAGCCAGCTTGTATTGTTGCTGACGGCGGTCCAGGCGCAGCCGGATGCCGCCGTCACGCTCACCGTGCCGGTGGTGGCCGACGCCGCCAGCGAGGCTGAAGCCGCGCCCAAGCTGTAGCTGCACGACGCGGCCGCCGCTTGCGAGACGGTGAACGTCTGGCCGCCAATGGTGATGGTCCCGGTGCGCGCGCTGGAGCCGCTGTTGGCGGTGGCGCTGTATCCCACCGTTCCGTTGCCGGAGCCGGATGCTCCGGAGGTGACCGTGAGCCAGCTTGTATTGTTGCTGACGGCGGTCCAGGCGCAGCCGGATGCCGCCGCCACGCTCACCGTGCCGGTAGTCGCCGATGCGGCCAGCGAGGCTGACGCCGATCCCAGGGTGTAGCTGCACGACCCTCCCCCTCCTCCTCCACCTCCCGCACCAGGGGCTGTGATCGTGAGCGTGAGGACGATGTTCGAGCTGCTGTCGGGACTCAGGCCCGTGGTATTCACACGGTTGGCGTTGGTGATCCCGGTCCCCCCCAGCGAGAGGAAGCCGGAATCCTGAATCAGCGGCCAGTTGCCGGTACCGTTAAGCGATCCCACCGTGAAGATACTGTCGGACTGGGATCCGTCGCTCCACATAACCGTAAGCATCACTGCGGAGCCGATGGTGGCAGGCTGGTTGGCCAGGTAGAGGTAGTACGTTCCCGGCGGGATATTTATAGACCAATCCGAGGCGTTGAGCAGCGGGCTGGACGTGCTGGGCGCCGAAACCCCTAGCGGGTAGTTAAAGAACCCGTGAGCGGTGCTGAAGTACCCGGCGTTCACGTTGAAATTCCCCGCCGAGTAAGAACCGCCCTGAAGGTAGATCGTATTAACGGTTAAATTACTGCCGCTGAACGCCCCGGCCTGGGTGACGGTGAAGGTTTGGCCGGCGATGGTCAGTGTTCCGCTACGCGAACTCGTGCTGGAGTTGGCGGTGACCATGTAGGTGACGTACGCGTTGCCGGAACCGGACGATCCTCCGTACACCGTAAGCCAACTCGTGTTGTTGCTGACGGCGGTCCAGGAACAGCCGCTGGCCGCCGTCACGCTCACCGTGCCGCTGACGGCCCCCGCCACCACCGAGGCCGAAGTGGCGCCCAGGATATAGGTGCACGACCCACCACCGCCGCCACCGCCCGTGGTACCAATCGTGAAAGTCAGGGTAGTCAGCAGGGTCCGCGTCGTGCTCGACGCGGGATGGTAGTAGAACTTGGCGGACCACTGGCCTGGCGTGCTGGCCGGCAGTTGCCCGGCGATCTGTAGCATGTCCAAGACCATGAGATATGGCAGGCCAATGTTGTCCCCGGTCAATGCGCTCCATGCGTGGCTCAAGGCCGACGACACCTGTCCCGACGGCATGACGTAATCCACCGAGATCACGTCGCCGAGCTGCTGACCGCTCACCGCGACCGCGAGCGCCACATGCGCGTCCGTGGGCAGAAACGAGGTGACGGCAGCCGGGGGATTGGTCAAGAACGTGCTAAAGTCGCTTGGAAAATCCTTGAGGGTCACAGCCTGGGGCGACGTCATGCCCAGGCAAGTTGGCGCCGTCGCCAGCGCCGCCATCAAAACCAACAGGAAACCCAGCCGTAAACGCATAACCTGGTTCTCCTTGTTCTGGTTCTCCTTGTTCCCGGCAGACTGTTCAGCCAAACGATACGGTGAATACCCGATTCCAGACGTGGAGCTTGCCAGCCGCGGTGATGCCTGGCTCGCCCTCCACCCCGAGGGCACCGGCAGCACACGGACGAAACAAGGCGAAGCTGGTCGTCGGCGCATGGCGAACGTCCGCCTGTAAGAACGATGGGCCCGTTACGTACTGGATGACAGTTTAAGCTCCCATTATCCGAATGTCAATCGTATAAACGGAGAAGAACAACCTCTGGCATCCCGACTTCCCGAGCCAGGTTCCGTGAGGTGAGGGCTGCCTCCAGGCTCGCCATGCTAAATTCGAATCAGTGACCGTAAAGCAGCAGAAGCGCCGCGGAGCGCCCCCCGTGACGGCGGCGCCTGCCCCTTCACCCCTGGCCGTCGAGGCTTTTCTGGAACGCCATGGCCGGGCCATCGCCGTGGCCTTGGTCCTGGTGGCATCCATCCGCATCGTCGCCACCTACCAGGTGTTCAGCCACACCTACGACGAACCCGCCCACATTGCCTGCGGCATGGAGTGGCTGGATAAGGGCGTCTACAAGTGGGAGCCGCAGCACCCTCCGCTGGCGCGAGTGGCCACGGCCGTGGGCCCCTATCTGCTGGGCACCCGGTGCCAGAACACACCGAATGTGGACCTGGTTTCCATGACCACCGAGGGTCTCGCCATCCTCTATTACGGCCACCACTACGATCTGACGCTCGAGCTGGCGCGCCTGGGGATTCTGCCGTTCTTTTGGATCGCGTGCCTGGTGGTGTATTGGTGGGGGCGGCGCTATTTCAGCGGGTCGGTGGCAGTGGTGGCCGTCTTCCTGTTCAGTTTTCTTCCGCCCATCCTGGCCCACGCGGGCCTGGCCACAACCGATATGCCGCTCACGGCTTTCCTGGGAGCCATGTTTCTTTCCGCTCTGATCTGGGTGGAGCATCCTACCCCGGGCCACGCCGTGCTGTTCGGCTTGTCGAGCGGCCTGGCCATGCTTTCCAAGTTTTCCACGCTGGTGTTCTTTCCCGCCGGCGTAGCGTTGGCGCTGCTCTGGTATTTCGTCACCGAGCGTCCCAAGGTGGGCTGGCTTCTCGACGCCGCGCGCAAAAGGATGCCGTCGCTCGGCCTGGCGGTGTCGATCGCCTGCCTGCTGATCTGGGCCGGTTACCGCTTCTCCTTTAACAAAGTGCCCGCGCCGGAGCTTTTTCAAGGCGTCCAGGACGTGCTGCGGCACAACGCCGGAGGGCACCCCGGTTTCCTGCTCGGCGAGCGCAGCACCACGGGCTTCTGGTATTTCTACCCCGTGGTGCTGGCCTTCAAGACGCCGATCGCTTTCCTGATCCTGCTCGCCTCCGGCATGGCGTTCGCAGTCCGCAAGCGGGAGTGGTTCCGGCCCGCCGGACCTCCGCTGGCGTTTTCGGCCGGCATTGTGCTGGTCGGATTATTCACGCACATCAATATCGGCGTGCGTCATGTCCTCCCCGTCTATCTCGGATTCTCGGTGTTGGCGGCCGCCGCCGCCATGCGCTTATTGGAATTGGGGCGCGCGCGGAAGCGGATCTCGATCTCTCTCGCCGTGCTGGTGGTCTGGCTGGCCGGCTCTTCCCTTCTGAGCCACCCGGATTACCTGGCCTACTTCAACGAATTCGCCGTCGGTGAACCGGAGAACATCCTGGTGGATTCCGATCTGGACTGGGGGCAGGATGTCAAACGCCTGGCCACCCGTTTGCACGAGGTCGGCGCGAAGCAGTTGACATGGGTTCCGCTCCAGGTGACGGACTTCGAGACGGAGTTCGGTTTCCCGCCGATCGACATGCACATGGATGTGATGAATCCCGCTCCGGGCTGGAACGCCGTCAGCATGACGGTCTTGAAACAGAGGCGTCTGGGGTTGTGGGACTCGTATCCTGGGTACACCATCTGGCCGGACCGCATCAAGCCCACGGAAAAGGTAGGCAAATCAATCTGGTTGTGGTACTTCCCGCCGGAGCCGGGAACTCCCGCGCCATAATCCAATCTCATGCCAAAGCATCCCAAGATCGCCACACCGGCGGCAAGACCCGCATCGAGCGTGAAGCCGCCGGCGCCACCGCCGCTGTCGGCAGGAAAATCACCGGCGACAAGATCGCCGGCGCTACTTTACGGGCCGGCCTCCCTTTTACTGCTGGTCCCCTGCTACTGGCAATCGCGCTTGCAGTTGGGCGACCTATCGAGCCACATCTACAACGCGTGGCTGGCTCAGTTGATCGAGAGCGGGCGAGCACCAGGGCTGGCCATTGTTCCCCAGACGACTAATGTCCTCTTCGACCTCATACTGAGCGGGCTTTTCAAAACCCTCGGGGCGGAAGCGGCGCAGCGGATTTCAGTTTCGCTCGCCGTGCTGACGTTCGTCTGGGGCGCCTTCGCATTCGTCTCCGTGGTCGCGGGCCGCCGCGCCTGGAGCCTCATGCCGGCCATCGCCATGCTGGCGTACGGCTGGGTGTTGCACATGGGCCTGTTCGACTTTTATCTGAGCCTCGGGTTGTGCTTCTGGGCCCTGGCGCTGGCGTGGGAGTGGAAGCCCCGGCGAGTGGCTGCCGCGGTCCCCGTTCTGCTCGTCGCATACGTGGCCCACGGGCTGCCCGTGACCTGGACCGTTGCCCTGCTGGCGTACCTGTGGATGGCCCGCCGCATTACGCCGCCGAAGCGCGCCCTGCTGATGGCCGCGTCTCTGGCGGCGATCGTCGCGGGGCGCGCCGTCCTCACCAGCATGATGCCCTACATATGGGGGCCGCAGCAACTGGTGGAGATCACGGGAATCGACCAGCTCTGGGTCTTCGACGATAAGTATCTGGCGCCGTTCCTTGGATTGCTGCTGGTTTCGGCGCTGCTGTTTGTGGGGTTGCTCGGCGCGTCCGGCGCTCGCAACGTGGTATCGGGTCTTCCATTCCAGATTGGCGTCCTCACTGCGGCGGGAGTCTTCATCGTGCCCACCAGGCTACAGATTCCCGGTTACAACCACGCCCTGGTATACATCGCCGAACGCATGTCCCTGGCGGTGGGCGTCTGCTTGTGCGCCTTGCTGGCGGCGGCGCCGATGCGCGCGTACCACCGCTACGCGATGGCGGTGGTGGCGCTCCTGTTTTTCGGATTTCTCTACCGCGATGAGGGTGCGCTGAACGCGTTCGAAGACCGCATGACGCGGTTGGTGTCGCAGTTGCCGCCGGGGCAGCGCGTGGTGAGCGCGATCGACGATCCCACTCTCCGCATCAACGCGTTGACTCACATGATCGACCGCGCCTGTCTGGGCCGGTGTTACAGCTACGCCAACTACGAACCTTCCACCGCGCAGTTCCGGATCCGAGCCGTGGGCCAGAGTCCGATCGTGGTCTCAACCTACGAGGATTCCTGGCGCTTGCAGAGCGGCGGCTACGTGGTGAAGGAGCGCGACGCGCCTCTGTACCAGGTGGATCTGGACCAGTCGGGACATATGGCCATTCGTATTCTGACGGCCGGCGCACAATCCGGCATCACATACTGGAAGGTGCTGTAAACACCAGATAGACCGCGCGCACCACGGCCAGCCAGATGGCCGCCGCGGCGTAGCCCGCCAGCACGTCGGTCGGATAGTGGAAGCCCAGGTACACGCGCGAGAACCCCATCACAGCGACCAGCAGCGCTGCGGCGGAGAAAATCGAGATGCGCTTTAAGCGCGACGGGGCCCAGGGGGCGCCCCGCGCGGCCAGAATCGCCGCCAGCACGCCAAAGTAGCAGCAAGACACCATGGCATGGCCGCTGGGAAAGCTGTGGGTGATCGGCGAGGCAAGTCCGAAGAATGGCTCGGGCCGCGGCCTGTGGAACAGCAGTTTCAGAATTTGATCGAGCCCTTCCGCGCCCAAGGCCGTCACCGCAAACATCACCGCCGCGCGTCTTCGTTTCGCGGCCAACAGCCACCCGACCAGGATCACGCCAAGCGGCACCAGGACAACCTCGGAGCCACATAGCGACACGCCGCGCATCATGGCGGTGAGCGGCGGCGAGGACCGGGCGTGGACGGCGTCGCGGATGGGCGTGTCCAGGCGCATGGCATCGCCTCGCGTCACCTCGCGAGCCAGCCACACGAAAAGGATCAGCGCCAGGGCGGCGACCAGCCAGTGCCGTGCCATGTCCAGCAGTGTGACACAATAGACGTTCCCATAACGTCCTGAACCACACCAACCTGGGCGAGCCGACCGGCGGCGGCACCCCGCTAGCGGGAGTTTACTGCCAGCCTCAGCGTTCGTAACCTGCACCCCCGGATAACGTATTGAAAATCCACGATTTGCCTGCGCCTTTGCATGTTGAT
>Ga0209039_10000756_pt1 | contig 31100 bp, 39 predicted proteins | sample BogFormECP12_OM1_FD_188238 | JGI IMG/M metagenome (GOLD analysis project Ga0209039, IMG submission 188238) | Bog forest soil microbial communities from Calvert Island, British Columbia, Canada - ECP12_OM1 (SPAdes) (version 2) | ecosystem: Environmental > Aquatic > Freshwater > Wetlands > Bog ... | reverse complement strand
TTCGGCGTTAGATCCGCGGCCGGCGAAGCGCCGGTGTTGTTCGAAACTCTTCCAATCATGCCGTTCTCTCCCAGACGCCTACGAACTAAACGCGGGCGACCTCTTGAATCGACTTACTGTCCATATCCACGCCAAGCGACACCGCCTTCTGCAACATTTCAAACTGCCGCATCACCCCGACCAGCCGCATGGCAGCTTCCGGCACCCCCACATTCGAGCTCTCCAGCTTCCCCTGCTCCACCTGGACATCGCGGGCCGCCACCGGAGGATTCTTCGGATCGGTGTTCTGGAAGCAGGTGCCACCCATCTTTATCAAGGAATTGGTGGACTTGAAGTTTACGACCGCCAATTGACCGAGGGTGTGGCCTGCCTGGCGCACTACGCCGTCGGGTGCGATCTCGACGGACGCCCCGGAGGTGATATGGATGGCGGCGCCACCGACGCCCCGGACCGCGAATCCTTCGCTGGTGACCAGGTCGCCGGCGGGGGAAACATGCAAGCTGCCGTTGCGCGTGTACAGGTCGCCGCCAGGGCCAGCGACCGTGAGGAAGCCGGGGCCGGAAAGCGCCACGTCCAATGGGTTGCCCGTGGGTTGCAGCGTGCCTTGCGAGAAATCCGTCCACTGGCGCTGGATATCCGGCAGCGTCGCACCTTCGCTCGACGAGTCCCCATCCGGCGATGTATAGAGTCCGTAAAACTCGCTGTCGCTCTTATACCCGCTGGTGGTCGCGTTGGCCAGATTATTGGCCAATAGCGACAGCGATTCCATTCGGGATCGCAATCCACTCGAGGCCGCAATCGTTAGCGGGTCCATAGGTAAGCCCGCAAGGAGCATTGCAAGTATAGGGCCTAAAACATTTTGCGAAAATACTCAAGAAATGTCGGCACATTCCGCCGATATAAAGGATTAAGAGACCTTCTTTTCGTCAATATCTTGACGAAGAGGGTTGACAGTCAAAACTCCAACACTCGCCGCCGCACTTTATCCCATTGAAAGAACACGGTCGGTTGTTTGGCGCCTGATCTGCATTTGCCGGTTCCGTGACATCCACGTCTCCGGTTACCAGTCCGAGCGGCCCGGTTTCCAAACTGCCGCTGACGTCTTCGCCCGATTCGCCGGTTGTCATGGGCCAGCCGGGATTTGCGAAACAGTTTCAGTTTTTTCAAGAGTTGGCTCGATCCGCCGCGGGTGGAGGCAAATCATCCGACGGATCGGATTCCGAAAGCGCTCACCTGACAGGCCGTTTCGCGAAACCTGCAACGCAAACGGCGAGCAGTCCGGGCGCCCGCATGATGGCCGGGAGCAGCGGGCGCTCCGTGTGCCCGAGTACATCCACAGAGGCCGTTGCGACACCGGGGCAGACGACTTCAACGGCAACAGCGGGATTGGCCCCCTCCGCTGGCGTCCTGCCGGCTGCTGGCAAAACCCGCCCGGCGAGCCTGGGCCGCACCGCGCCCTCCGCCGCGATTCAAGAAGATGGCCCCACCGGGAGCGTCGCGAGTGGCGGGGGACAGAAGACCGGCCCGGCGGCCGATCCGAATGCCCCGGTTTCCAATGTGCCGTTGTTTGACTGGTTCAAACGGGCGACATTCCCGAATCAAGTCCGGAATCCTCGGGAATCGACGGCGCCGGCCCAGAGCGGAGGCAAATCATCCGATAGTGGCGCGCCCGCCTCGGACGAGCTTCCCGCCGGGAAGAAAGAAACCGGCAATTCGGACGCGGCCACATTGGCGGCGATCTCGTTCCAGCCGCGGCCAGCGCAGCCGCCAGTATCGAGCAAGTTCTCCGTAAACATCAAGGATGGATTCGAAAGCCTGGCGTCCGGCGCACCCAACGGCGCGCTCCCGGCGCCAGAAGTCGCTGCGAATCGGGAGGGGACACCGGCCGCCACCATTGCTCATCCACCGTCTGTTCAGGCTGCGCCTTCGGATACCGGCATCACGCCCCCCGTGGTGCGGAGTTCCTCCACTTCGGAGGAACCCGGGCTGACGGTAAGTGGTCCGGACCCGAGAGTGGCAAATGCGGAAGCGGGGACACCAAGCAAGGCAGAACCCGCTCCCGCGGACCTGGCAGTCGCCGTCCGGGTGAAGGCACAGACCAGCCCGGCTGCGAGTGGTCAGAGCGCCCCGGCCAAGGAGCTTCGGCGGGTCGACTTGGCGGACGCACCACCGGCCGCCAGCCTCCGCACGGAGACATCTCGCGCCGGCGCCTGGGTGCTCAATGAAGGCCCTGCACGCGGCGGGGCACAGCCCGCCGCCGAGACGGCCAGTCGTCCGCCGGAGCGCCCGGAGGCCACACCCCTACGCGCCGAAGAAGGCGCACCCAAGACGTCAGCGCCGCTGAAAGACCTTTCGGTGCAGGTGAGGCAATCCAGTCAAGAGAGCGTAGAACTTCGGGTGGTCGAGCGGGAAGGCGAGTTGCACATCGCGGTCCGGACCGGAGATGCCGATCTGGCGCATGGCCTGCGCCAAGGGCTGCCGGAATTGGTGGACCGCCTCGACCAGGGCGGCTTTCGCACGGAGGCCTGGCGCCCGGCGGGAGTGGTAAGCGCGCCCGAGCCGTCGAGCCAGGCGCATTCGAGATCGTCCGACTCCCGCAACGCAGACTCGCAATCGCAACCTGGCTGGTCGCAACAGGAGCGCGGCCAGCGTGACCACAACCAATCCAATCGTCCCAAGTGGGTTGAGGAACTCGAAGGCAACCTCGCGGGCGGTGGAGAAAGATCGACAGGAGAATTCCATGGCTTCAGCCATTAGCCCCATCACCAGCGCGACCACCACGGGCACGACCAGTTCCGGCGCGTCCTCGTCTCTCGACAGCGGAGTCAACGAGCAGATGTTCTTGCAGTTGCTGGTGGCCCAGCTTAAGAATCAGGACCCGTTGAATCCGACCGACAGCACGCAGTTCGTTTCCCAACTGGCGCAGTTCAGCGAACTGGAGCAAGTCATCGGCATTCGCGGCGACATTGAATCGCAAATGAATAGCACTACAGCCACAACCGGCACACCTTCGACACAAGGGACTTCCCAAACGTAGAGACAAGGAGTAACGACATGTTTACCGTATTCAATACAGCGCTTTCCGGACTTAACGCGAATTCGTCGGCTATCGACATCGTTGGCAACAACCTCGCCAATCTGAACACCACCGGGTACAAGGCCGACACGGTGGAGTTTCAAGACCTGATGAGCCAGCAACTGGGGGGCTCCTCGGCCAGCAACCAGATTGGGCTCGGCGTGAGCGGCGCGGAATCGGTCCCGCAGTTCACACAGGGCTCCATCACGCAAACCACGGGTGCGTTCGATGCCGCGATTCAAGGCAATGGCTTCTTTGTCGTGAGCGGCCCGAATAACCAGTTGCTCTACACCCGGGCCGGCAATTTCACGCTCGACCCCACCGGTCATTTGCAGACAGCCAGCGGAGAGGACGTGCAGGGCTGGAACGCCGTAACGGGAGTGGTGAATGCGAACTCGGGCGTGAGCAATATCGTGGTCCCGCTGAACGGGGTCACGCCGGCCACCGCTACCGCCAACATGTCCGCGACCGTCAATTTGAACTCGGGCGCGACGGCGGGGGGGACAGACGGCACCTACTCCACACCCATCCAGGTGGTGGACTCACAGGGAGGCACCCACACCCTGACCGCGACCTTCACCAAATCGGCTACGGCCACAAACCAGTGGGATTACACTGTTACCATCCCCGACGCCGACCTCACGAAGGCCAGCGCCACACCCCTGGCCAAAGGCACGCTGACGTTTGATGGCAGCGGAAAACTAACCACTCCGGCCGCCGCCGACCCTCCCATCTCCGTAAAGATCGCCGGGCTCGCGGACGGCGCATCCGACATGACCATCAACTGGAACCTGTACGACTCCGGCGGCAACGGCCTAGTGACGCAATTCGCGCAGACCAGCGGTGTTTCCGCCACCTCTCAGGACGGTTTCCAGGCGGGGCAGATCAGTAAAGTCACCATCTCGACCGGAGGATTGCTCGTGGCCACGTACTCCAACGGGCAGTCGGCCACGGTAGGACAGATTGCGCTGGCCTCGATCGAGAATCCGGGAAGCATGCTGTCGGTTGGGAACAATAATCTGCAGCCCACCGTTAGCACTTCCGCGCCCGCCATCGGGGCGGCCGGCAGCGGCGGCCGGGGACAGATCATGGGACAGTCTCTCGAAGCTTCCACGGTCGACATCGCCACCGAGTTCGCCAATCTCATGTCTTTTCAGCAGAGCTATCAGGCCAACTCCCGCGTGATCACGACCGCCGATCAGATGACGCAGGACCTGATCGGTTTGATTCGCTGATAACCGCCCATGAAGGCCCCGGAACAATTTTCGTTGCTGGATGACGTGCCCGTGGACATCGAGGCGGCCGTGGCGGGCCCCAGGATGCGAGTGAGCGAGATTCTCGCTTTGCGGAACGGCAGCGTCATCGCCACCGGACTGCGCGTGGGCGAGAGCATCGACGTATTTGCCGGACGCGCGCGTATCGGCGCCGGAGAATTCTCGCGTAACGGCCAGCGGGAGGTTATCCGCATGGTGCGCTTCGGGAGCAAAGACTGATGGAAGCGATTCAGCAAGTCCTCGGCGTAGTCGCAGTGCTGGCGCTGCTGGGCGGCTCGTTATGGTGGCTGCGCCGCAAAGGTGTGGCGCAATTCACCGTGAGAGGCCCCGGGGGAGGCAAAACCAGAACCATGAGGGTGATCGAACGATTGGCTCTCACGCCGCAGCACTCGTTGTACCTGGTGCGGGTGGCGGATCGGACGATGCTGATCGCGGCTTCACCAGGGGGCTGCTCGATTCTGGACGGCGTCATCGAACCGGTGGACGAAAGGACGGCGCTGCGATGACCCGAAGAATGAGCGCTGTGATGGTGGGGCTGCTGCTGGCGGCAAGTCCCTTGGGGGCTGCCGCCGCTTCCACCGACTCGCTGTTCGGCATCAACATGAGCAAGAGCGGCGAGTCGCTCAGCGTTCCCATGCAGATCGTCATTCTGCTGACGGTGCTGACGATGCTGCCCGCGGTAGTCATGTCGATCACCCCGTTTCTGCGCATCGCCATCGTCCTCCACTTCCTCCGTCAGGCGCTGGGCACGCAGACGACTCCTTCCAACCAGGTGCTTCTGGGAATCTCGCTTTTCCTCACCATGCTGATCGTTCAGCCGGTGGCCATGGATATGTATCACCAGGGCTGGGAGCCGCTGCAAAAGAACCAGATCACGGCCGGGGAGGCGTTCGACGCGGGCAGCAAACCGCTCAAGAACTTCATGATACGGTTCGCCCGCGAGAAAGACGTCGCGCTGTTTGTGGGGATCTCCCACTTGCCGGCGCCTCACAACGCGGAGGAATTGCCCCTCCAGGTGCTGATTCCGGCGTACATTCTTTCAGAGCTGAAGGCCGGATTTCAGATTGGCGCCGTCCTGTTTCTGCCCTTCCTCATCATCGATCTCGTGGTAGCGTCCGTGACCTTGTCCATTGGAATGATCCAACTGCCGCCGGTCATGATCTCCGCCCCCTTCAAGATCCTTCTGTTTGTGCTGGCCGACGGGTGGAACCTGGTCATCGGCTCCCTCATGAAAGGGTTCTACACATGACGCCCGAATTCGTGATCCAGATTCTGCGGCAGGCCCTCATGATGGCCTTCTGGCTGGCGGCTCCGCTGCTGGCCGTGGGATTCGCGGCGGGCATTGTCATCAGTCTGGTTCAGATTGTCACTTCGATCCAGGACAGCGGCTTCAACACCATTCCGCGCCTCTGCGCTTTCCTGGCGACCTTCATCCTGGCGATGCCCTGGATGGTGCAGAAGCTGATGTCGTACACCGTCTCGATCCTGGGGGACCTGAGCCGCTATGCACGGTGAGCTACAGCTTTCGACCGCCACCCTGCTGGGCTTCCTGGTCACGCTGGCGCGTATCGGCGGCGTGTTCGTGTTCCTGCCGCTGCCCGGCATCAAATCCACCGCGGACATGGCGCGCATCGCCCTCTCGGTCTGCGTCACCATGGCCCTGTTTCCTCAGTGGCCGCGGGTGAGCGCCGATGGTTCCATCGGGCTGCTGATGGTGTGGATGATTTCCGAAGCCGCATTGGGCATTGGAATCGGCCTGGCAGTGGCATTTGTGACCGAAGCACTGCTGGTGGCGGCGCAGACCCTGGGCCTACAAGCGGGCTACGCGTTCGCTTCCATGGTGGACCCCAACACGCAGGCGGATTCCGGGATCCTGGTGATTTTCGCTCAGCTCGCGGCCGGGTTGCTATTCTTCGGCGCCGGACTCGACCGGGAGGTGCTTCGAATCTTCGCGAAAAGTCTGGATATCATGCCGGCGGGATCGTTCGTCCTCTCGCGCGGCGCGGGCGAGCGTATCCTGACAACCGGCGCCGCCATGTTCTCCACGGGCGTCCGGCTGGCATTGCCGGTGATCGCGGTTCTGGCGATGGTGGACATCTCGCTAGCCTTGCTGGGGCGCGTGAATGCCCAACTGCAACTGCTCACCATCGCGTTTCCGATCAAGATGATGCTGGCATTGACGGTTTTCGGTTGGGTCCTGGTGCTACTGCCGGCAGTCATGCGGAACGACATGGGCATGGCTCTGAGGGCGGCGAAAGGACTGTTGGTCCACTAGTCATGGCCGAAAAAGACCAAAAGACCGAGCAGCCGACTCTGCGGCGCATGCAGAAGGCGCGGGAGGAAGGAAACTTCCCGTCGGCCCGGATCTTTGTCGGCTCGATACAGTTCCTGGCCTTCGTGGCGATGCTGCGCTCCTGGGGCGCCACCTGGATCACCGCTACCCACGAAACCATGGCCCAGTTGTTGCATCACTCCCTGGCGCCGAGCCTCGATCCGGCGTTCATCCTGAATCTCAGCCTGGAACTGATTAAGAGAACCTTCATGCCGCTGGCCGTCCTGGGCGGTGTTCTGATAGGGGTGACGCTGGCGGCGCAATTGATGGTCACGCGGCTGGGCGTCAGCTTGAAGAAACTCGCGCCCGATCCTAAGCGCCTCAACCCGGCCAACCGGTTGCGCGAGTTGCCTCGCCAGAATATCCCCGCGCTGCTGCAAGCGCTGGTGATGCTGCCGGTGTTTGGATCGGCCGTGTATTTCCTGTTGCGGGACGATTTCCAGGCCTTCCTTTCCCTGCCTCTCAAAAGCGTGGCCGCGGGCGCCGCGCAAGTGGGCAGTTCCATCCAGACGCTGATGTGGAAGGCGTCGTTCGTTTTCCTGACCTTCGGGGCGGTGGATCTGTTCCGCCAAAAGCAGCGGTACCAGAAGGATCTGCGCATGAGCAAGCAGGAAATCCGCGACGAACTCAAGGAAGTGGAAGGCAGTCCGCTGATGAAACAGCGCATCCGGCGCTTGCGGCGCGACGCGGCGCGACGCCGCATGATGCAAGAAGTGGCCAAGGCCACGGCCGTGATCGTCAACCCCACGCACTACGCCGTGGCGCTGAAGTACAGCATGCAATCCGCGGGCGCGCCGACGGTGGTCGCCAAGGGAAAGAACTACCTCGCGCTGCGCATCAAGCAGCGGGCCATCGACCACCAGGTGCCCCTGGTGGAGAATCCGCCTTTGGCGCAAGCGCTGTACAGATCCGTGGACGTTGGACAGGAGATTCCGGCGCAGTTCTACCGCGCCGTGGCGGAGATTCTGGCCTACATTCACCGCCTCATGAACGGAAGGCTGCCGGCATGAGCTGTCAGCTTTCAGCTTTCAGCTTTCAGCTAAGGCAATTGCGAGGGTGTGTGGTTTTAGCTGAATGCTGATAGCTGACAGCTAGGAGTTTTGGGAAAAGGAGCATCGGCTTTGGCACAGGGCAAGACAGCGGCGCTGAAACAACTCCCCGGGATGAATCTCGCCACGTGGCGGGATATTGGCGTGCCGCTGGCGGTGCTGGGGATTGTCATCGCCCTCATCACGCCGCTCCCGCCTTTCGCCATGGACATCCTGATTGTCACCGACATCATGATGTCGGTGGTCGTGATGATGGTGGCGATGTACATACGCCGGCCCGTCGAGTTCAGCGTCTTCCCCACCACGCTGCTGCTATTGACGCTGTTCCGGCTGTCGTTGAACATTTCCTCCACGCGGCTGATCCTCATGAACGGCAACACCGGAACATCGGCGGCCGGCGAGGTGATCCAGGCATTCGGCAACTTCGTAGTGGGCGGGAACTATATTATCGGCGCGGTCATTTTTCTGGTGTTGATCGCCATTCAGTACGTGGTGATCAATCACGGCGCCGTGCGCATATCGGAAGTCACCGCGCGGTTCACGCTGGATGCTCTCCCCGGCAAACAGATGTCCATCGACTCGGACCTCAGCACCGGGCTGATCGATGAAAATGAAGCGCGCCGCCGCCGCAAGATGCTGGCCGCCGAAGCCGAATTCTATGGCGCTATGGACGGAGCCTCCCGGTTCACCCAGAGAGACGCCGTGGCCAGCATCATCATCACCAGCATCAACATTATCGCCGGCTTTCTGATCGGCGTCCTGCAGCATGGCATGGATCTGCGGCGCGCGCTCGAAACCTACACCGTGCTGACCATCGGCGACGGACTGGTGACGGTGATTCCGGCGCTCATGATCTCCATTTCGGGCGGCCTGATTGTGACGCGCGCCAGCACCGATGAGCGCCTCGGCACGGACGTTCAGAAGCAGATCTTCGGCAGCCACCAGCCGCTGTTCCTCTCCAGCGGCGTGCTGCTGGTGCTTTCCGTTTTTCCGGGGCTCCCGATGATGCCGTTCCTGGTGATGGGGTCTGGTTTGGGCGCGATCGCCTGGAACATGAAGAGGAAGAAGGCTGCCACCGCCAAATCGGACGCGATCGCCAAGCCCGCCGCCATGGCTGACAACCTCGATAGCCTGCTGCGTGTGGAACCCATCGCGGTCGAAATGGGCCTGGGCCTGGTCAAATTCGTCGCCGGCGGCCAGGAATCCCCGCTCATCAAGCGAATTGGCGGAATCCGGCGACAACTCGCCAGCGAACTGGGGTTTCTGCTGGGTCCCGTGCGCATCATCGACAACATGACGCTGAAGGCGCACGAATACATAATCCTGCTCAAAGGCGTCGAGGTGGCGCGGTACGAACTACCGCCCGGCTGCGAGTTGGCCATCCCGGTGGGAAAGGTCGATGCTCCGCCAGAGGGCCGGCAGACCCGCGATCCGGCCTTCGGGATGACCGGATGGTGGGTTCCCGCGGACCAGGCCGAACGCGCCCGGCGAAGCGGTTTCACGGTTGTGGACGCCGTGAGCGTGCTCGGAACCCATCTGGCCGAGGTGATCCGGCGTCACGCCCACGAGCTGCTGTCGCGCCAGGATGCCAAAAAGATCCTGGACCGTGTGGCGGCCGAAAATCCCAAAGCGGTGGAAGACCTCGTGCCGAAACTGCTGCCCCTGGCGGCGGTGCAGCGTGTGCTTCAGAATCTGCTCCGCGAGCGAGTTTCCATCCGCGACTCCGTAACAATCCTGGAAGCACTCGGCGAAGCCGCCCCCACCACCAGAAACCCGATCCTTCTGACCGAGTACGTCCGTCAGTCCATGCGGCGGCAGGTGGTCAAACCCTACCTGAATGCCAACGGCGAGCTTCCCGCGTATGTGCTGGACGCTTCGTTGGAGCAAACCGTGGAGTCGGCCGTCGAGCACGGCGAACAGAACAGCCACCTGACACTCGGCCCAACCGCGATTCGCGACGTGCTGCGGCGAATCAACCTGAAAGCCGGTAACCCGGAAACACCGGTGGCCGTGATCGCCAGTTCCGCCGCGCGCTATTTCTTCCGGCAGATCGTGGAACCGACCATGCGAAACATCTGCTTCCTCTCTCATAACGAGATACCCGTCGAAACCAAAGTCCTGTCCCTGGGGGTGATTCAGTAGCCATGCCATCTACCGAGAACGATTCGCGACTGTATGTCAAGTCTTACTTCGCCGCTTCCGTGGTGGAAGCGATGGAACGCGCCCGCTTGGAGCTGGGCCCCGACGCCCTGCTGATGAATACCCGGGAGGCGCCGCCCGAAGCCCGGCACCTGGGCGAGTGCGAGGTCGTGTTCGGAGTCCGCCCGACGGCGGCGCCCACGGGCGGCGCGCCGCTAACAGCCATCGATCCCGTGGCGGATCTGCGGCAGCGAATGGAAGAACTTCGCGAGATTGTGTGCCGCCTGGCACCGGCTGGCGATCCCCAACCGGGGTGCCCAACCGTGATCGGGGAACAACTCTCGAAAGCCGGCGTGACCGAGGCGCTGGCCGCCGAAATTGAGTCGGCCGTTCAACAGCGGCTGCGCGGTCGTGGCGTGGTCCGAATCGGCCGTCCGAAATCAATGCCGGTCTGGAGCGCCGGGGACCTGATCCAGGAAACCATCGCGGAATTGGAAAGCCGGTTTGAAGTAGCTCCGGAAACCGGCCGGATCACAGCCCTGGTGGGCCCTCCGGGCGCGGGGAAGACCAGCACCCTGGTCAAACTCGCCGTTACGCGCGGGCTCGCGGCGCAACGTCCGGTTCGCCTGCTCTCGATGGACTGCTACCGCATCGCCGCCGCCGAACAATTGCGAACCTATGCCGCGATTCTGGGCGTTCCTTTCACCCTGGCGGAAACCACCGTGGCGCTGGCTCAGGCAATGGATGCGGCTCCACCCGAAACCCTGCTTCTGATCGACACTCCGGGCTTCACGGCGTCGTCGCTCGAGGAATCCGGGCAGGACCTCGTCTCTTTCCTTCGCGGGCGTCGGGATATTGACACCCATCTGGTCTTGACAGCTTCCATGCGCCAGGCCGACCTCCAGCGGACCGTCGACCTGTTTCAGACCTTCCAGCCGGCAAAGCTGCTGTTTACACGGCTGGATGAGACAGATGCAACCGGCTCAATGTATTGCGAGGCGGTGCGCACTGGCAAACCCCTTTCGTTCTTTTCCACCGGGCAGGTGATACCGGAGGACATGGAACCGGCAACCAAGGCCCGGATCATCGGGCTTCTGGTACGTGAATTGCCCCAGGCATTGCAAGCGGTGGCATAGAAGGCCAATGGCGACCAGTTCGGCACAACCGTATCTCGCGCTGGACAACGAGGGCGTATTGCATCGCGAGGCCTTGGTGTTGCAGCATTTGCCGCAAGTGCGCCTGATCGCCCGGCGCATTCACGACAGGCTCCCGCCGCACATCGCCCTTGACGATTTGATTTCGGCGGGCGTGGTTGGCCTGATCGAGGCCATCGACAACTTCGACCCTTCCCTCAACGTCCAGCTCAACACCTATGCCGAACGCCGGATTCAGGGTGCCATCCTGGACAGCTTGCGCGGACTGGACTGGGCCCCACGCGACACACGCAAGAAGGTCAAGCTGATCGAAGCGGCCATTCACCAGGTGAAACAGCGCCTCGGGCGGGAGCCAACCGAGGAGGAAATAGCCTCGGAGCTGCGCCTTCCTCAAGCGGAGTACCAACAGTGGCTCAGCGGTATTCAAGCCATTAATTTGGAACGTCTGGAGTGCACTACCGGCGACGGCGACGAATGCAGCATGTTGAGGTTTATTTCCGATGACGAAGAGAACTGGCCCTCTCACCTGGTCGAGCGTGCGGAACTGGAGCGGATTGTGACGCTGGCCGTCGAGAGAATGTCCAAGTTGGAACGCACGATTCTGAATCTATACTACTACGAAGAGTTGAACTTGGCGGAGATTTCGAAAATCGTCGGACTGCATCTTTCCCGCGTGGCTCAATTGCGCGTTCAGGCCGTCCTGAGGCTGCGCAGCCATCTGCGAAGAGTGTGGTCGGCGGAAACAAGGATAAGAACATGACGCCCTCGTCGCCCTACGATCCCGATTCGGGAATACAACCGCCGGATTCCTGCGAACCGGTCGCACAGAACGGCGGCACCATGGACCTGTTGATGGACATGGAGCTGCCCATAATGGTCCGGTTTGGCAGCGCCCGCATGCTGCTGCGCGACCTGCTCAAGCTGACGGCGGGTTCGATCGTCGAATTCAATCGCTCGCCGGAGAACCCGGTGGAGGTCCTCGTGAACGGACGAGTTGTCGCCCGTGGTTCGGCGATCGTGGTCGAAGGCAATTACGGAGTCCGCATTTCCGAGATCGCCCCCGCGCGGGAAGCATGGAACACGGGTTCCGCTTTGCATGCGGCCCCCGGCGAAGGGAGAGAGAACTGATGCACTTGGATTGGATTCTGAATCCGCTGGCGCAGTACGGAATGCTGGCAGCCGGCTTGATCGCTTGCCTGGCGCTCTTCGCGGCCGTGAAGCTGGAAATGTGCATCGGGCTCCAGACAGCCAGGCAATCGAGAGATGCGCTGGCTGCTCAGGTCCACGAGATGGAGTCGGCGCTGGGGCAGATCCGCCAGAGCGTCACCGACATTCAAGAACGGCCGGGCGCCGTTAGCCCCCCCGGCCTGAACCTCACCCGGCGCACACAGGCGCTCCGCATGCACCGCCGCGGAGAATCCGTCCAGACCATCGCAGCCGCCTTGAGCGCGCCGCGGAACGAGATCGAATTGCTCTTGAAACTGCAGGCGATGCTTCAATACCGAAGCGGGTAAGGGTCGAGGAAGCGCTCCGGGCCGGGCATGCCCGCCCCCTGCACCGCGCCCTTGTAGGGGCGAGGCATGCCTCGGCTCGCGCCACTTGGTCCACGCGGCTGGCGTGCTAGCTGGCCCGTTCGAGCGGAACACTCGAGCTTTGCAGACCGCGCAGTTTCATGATCAGGGTGGTGCGCTTTAAGCCCAGCAACTCCGCAGCGGCCGTCTTGTTTCCGCCGGTTCTGACCAGGGCCTGCTCCAGAATGGATCGCTCGAAATGGCCGACTGCGGCATCAAAGTCCATGGATTCCGGCAGAGCATGGGACGCCGCCGGTTCCATCGGGACCACGTTGAAGCTTGCCGGCACCAGGCCGAGATCCGCCGGTCCCAGGGTCTCCCGATCGCCGCTCAGAGCGACGGCCATTTCAAGCGTGTTTTCCAACTGGCGGACATTGCCGGGCCACGGAAGACCCTGCAGCCGCTCCTTGGCTTCCGGTGTCACGTGCTTCAAGGGAACGCCTTCATTCCGGCAGATCTTCGCCACGAGGTGGTCCACCAAGAGCGGGATATCGCTGTGTCTTTGCCGAAGCGGCGGTATCGCCAGAGGAACCACGTTGAGACGATAGTACAGGTCCTCGCGGAACTTGCCTTGACGAACCCTCTCCAGCAGGTTGGCGTTGCTCGCCGCCACCACGCGAACGTCCACGCGAATCGTGTCCGAGCTTCCCAGCCGTTGGATCTCCCGCTCCTGAAGCACGCGCAACAGCTTGGTTTGCGCGTCGAGGGACATTTCGCCGACCTCGTCCAGAAAAAGCGTGCTCTTGCGGGCCTGTTCGAAGCGCCCGATGCGGAGATTGCAGGCCCCCGTAAAGGCGCCCTTCACGTGCCCAAACAGTTCGGCTTCGAGGAGGTTCTCGGGCAGTGCGCTGCAATTCACCGCCACCATCGGCTGGTGCGCTCGTGGACTCGCCAAGTGCAGCGCCCGGGCTACCATTTCCTTGCCAGTTCCCGTTTCTCCGGTAATCAGCACCGAACAGCGGCGCGGCCCGATGAGACGGATGGTATTCAGAACGTCCTCCATCGCCCGGCTTTCCCCTATGATCCACTGCTTCAAATCCACGGCTGCCGCAATCCCGCCCCGCTGTTTTTCCCGCCGTCTCTTCTCATCGCAGGCTTGGTGCAAACATTGCCGCAGCGCCGCCAGGCTGTCTCGGACGCCGAAGCAGTTCCAAGCGCCATTGCGAATCAACTGCACCGCCTGGGCGGCGGTCATATCCGGGTCGAAGAAAACGATCGGCGTCTGGGAATCCGCCCGGTAGAGCACTTCCAAGGTCTCCAGCGGGCTGCAATCAAGGAGGGACCCGGTCACCAATATGCAATCGATCTCTTCAGTTCCAAGCACTTGCGCTGCATCGTGCAGTGCCGTGACTCGACTTATGTCGAATTCGGACACCAGATCTGTCAGCTCGCTTTCAACACCGAGCTCGGAAGAGAACCACAATAACGTTGGGGGCATAAAGAATTAGTGTTTCCGGAAGTCCTATGGCAATTCTAGGTCGTATTTGGGCAGCATCTCGGAATTGTCCGAGGGCAACACTAAAACGTTGCCGGAAGGTTAACAAGAGTCTGGCTATCTTTTTCGGTATTGTACCGGGTGGCGCGAAGTGTGATGGTGTTAATTGTCGGATTGAATATAGTCCAGCGGAGCGTGGCATGGATCTGAGAATTCAAGGGGAGAGTTTGGAGGGAGCGCTTGCCCCCCAAACTTCCCGTACGCAAGAAACGCCGCTGATCGGCCAGAGCGAGGGCCAGCGTGTCCCGAAAGCGGTGGAAAGCGGCCGGGATTCGGTTCAAATTTCGGACCTTTCCACACGGCTTTCAGCGGCCAACCAACAGGAGGATGCCCGGGTGTCCGACCGCGTCTCGACGCTGGCGGCCCTCTATGCACGCGGCGAGTACCAGGTGGACCCGGGAAATCTGAGCCACGCGCTGGTGTCTCACGCTCTCAGCGGGGCCACCGGGGGAGACGAGGCGTGACTGCCGAGGGCCGGCTTGGCGAGCATGTCGGGCGCGCGGAAGGTCACATGCACGGCGCGCTGAAAAACTGGGATGCCGCCAACTTGCCGCGTTGCGAGGAGTGCTGTGAGCTTCTTCGCGGGGCCATTGCGGAACTGGAGGGCGCGTGGCGGGCCGCGCAAGAGGGCGCATCCGCATCCGTTGCGGTCAAGAAACGGCTATATCAGCTCCGCGCCGATATCGGCGTCATGATCCGGCTGGTGGATGCCTCCACCGCGTTTTGCCGCGGCCTGGCGCTCCGCATCGGCGCCGGAGGCGACGAGGTCTCGGCGGAGTCCCGGACGGCGCCGCCCGTTTGGAGCCAAAGAGTAGCCTGATGTCCAACCTGATGACATCTTTGGCCACCGCGGGAAACGCGCTGGACGTTTATCAGCAAGCGCTCAATGTGGTTCAGAACAACATCACCAACTCCACCACCGCGGGGTATGCCAAGCAATCCCTGAATCTGGTAGCGCAACCCCTCGATGTGGCCAGCGGCCTCGCCGGTGGAGTCGCCGCGCAAGGCCTCGACAGCGCACGCGACGAGTACGCGGAAGAAGAGGTCCGCCGTCAGTTGCAGTCCTTGGGCAAGTACGAAACGCAGGCGTCGGGCGTTTCTTCGATTGAGAATCTGTTCGATGTAACCGGCAACAGCGGCATTTCGGCGGACCTGAACAACCTGTATTCGAGCTTCTCCGCCTGGGCCACGTCGCCGGATAGCGCGTCCGCGCGGCAGATGGTGATCGCCAACGCCGGAAACCTGGCGAGCGATGTCCGAAGCCTGGCCGGATCGCTAGCCGAGGTATCACAGAACGTGCAGGGCCAGATCGGCTCTACCGTCAGCCAGATCAACCAGCTCGCCGCCAACATCCAGCAGTACAACGTCGAACGGCTGCAGCAGGGTTCGTCCGACCCCGGAACCGACGCCAACATGCACTCCGCGCTCGAGCAACTCTCCGAACTGGTGGATGTCAGCGTGGTGAACCAGCCAGACGGCACTGTCACCGTGTTGATGGATGGCGGCTCGCCGCTGGTGGTGGGCACCAGCCAATACTCGATTTCCAGCGGCCAGGCGGTCCCCAGCGGCGCGGCCAACCAGCAGTCCCCTCCCTCCAGCCAGATCCTGGACTCGCAGGGTAACGACATCACCACTCAGATTCAAGGCGGGAAACTGGGCGGGCTGCTGGAGGTGCACAACAACGTGCTGGCGTCGCTGGTGGGCGACGGCCAACAGGCCGGGTCGCTCAACCAGTTCGCCAAGGCATTCGCCGATACGGTCAATGGCCTCCTGCAATCGGGGACTGTCTCCCCGAATTCCGGCGCCGCTCAAGGCGCCGCGCTGTTTGTCTATGACAATTCCGACCCCACCGCGGCAGCCGGCAGTTTCGCGTTGAACCCGGCCATCACGCCCGATCAACTGGCCCCGGTGGACGCCCAAGGGAACGCCAACGGCAACGCCAACCAGTTGGCATCCTTGGCCAACTCGACTTCCGCCGGCAGCGTGAACGGTCTCACATTCGGGGACTTCTTCAGCGGGATCGCATCCTTCGTCGGTCGGGAGAGCTCCACGGCTAGCACCAACCAGCAATCCCAACAGGGCGTGGTAACCCAAACCCGCGCTCTTCGCGACCAGGCTTCAGGCGTTTCTTTGGACGACCAAGCGGTGTTGATGATGCAGTTTCAAAAGGGCTATGAAGCCACGGCCCGCCTGTTGACCACTTTGAATTCCATTGCGGAAACAACCATTAACATGATCACGGAGTAGATGAGGAATCGCGATGCTGCCAGCCGTTAATGGTCCGAGTGAACAGTTTCTCACGGACCTCGACCAAATCCAATCGGCCATGAACACCGTTCAACGGCAGTTGAGTTCGGGCCTCCGCGTCGGACAAGCGTCGGACGACCCGTCCGCCGTGCCTTCCATCCTGAAGACCCAATCTGAAATCGCGCAGAACAACCAGGCGCAAACCGATTTGAACCAGGTCTCGACCGAACTACAGACCGGCGATTCCTCGCTTCAGCAGGCGGTCGCGTTGATGGAACAGGCCATTACTCTGGCCGCGCAAACCGGCAGTCCGGGCGACACCGCCACTCAGAACGCCACTTTAGCGGCGCAGGTTCGGGGCATTCAGCAACAGTTGGTCAACCTGAGCAACACCAGCGTCAATGGCCGCTACATCTTCAGCGGCGATTCCGGCCAGCAGGCGGCCTACGCGGTCGACTCGACACAACCGAACGGCGTTCAGCAACTGTCCCCTGCAAAGTCCACGCTGGCGATTACAGATACGAACGGCAACACGCTATGGACGCCCATAACAGCGCAGCAGGTCTTCGATGCACGGAACCCCGACGGCTCAACTGCCGCCGGCAATGTCTTCGCTGCCGTCAACACCTTGTTGACCGCTCTCCAAAACAATGACAGCTCGGCAGCTACGGCGTCCGTGGATTCCCTGACAACCGCCGACGATTATCTCAACCAGCAATTGGGGCTCATTGGCATCGCCGAAACCCGGGTGGCGGACGCCACCACCGCCGCCGCCAAGTCGGTCACCACCGAACAGCAAAGTCTCGGCAGCCTGCGCGACGCCGATACGGCTGGCGACGCCGTCGAGCTTACGCAGTTGAATACTCAGCAGCAGGCTGCCCTGAGCGCGCGCGCCAAGATGTCGCAGTACAACCTCTTCGACTTCCTGGCCTGATTCCCACGGAGAAACCGATGACGGACCTTCAGTTCGACGACCAAACTCAGGGCGGCAGGCAATTCCCGGCGAACGCCGCGGAGTGCCAGCCAGAGCTGCTCTCACCCGGCCAAATTGAACTCGCGCGCCGGGCTTTTGATAAGTTTCGCAGCGGGCTTTCCGCACTGCTTACCGGCTATTTTTGCGTTACCGCCGACATCCGGTTTGCCGGCGCGGACCAGCAGCCCCTGTCGCAGGCGCTGAGCCAAGGCCAGAGTGGCGCCTGCACGGTGTTTCTGGAACTCCACTCTTTCCAGAATTGCGCGTACCTGACGCTGGGCCACAGTTTCGTTTGCACCGCACTGGAATTGCTGCTGGGCGCGCCGGCCGAGGTTACCGCCGCGCCGCGTGAATCCCTGACCGAAGTCGACCTCCACGTCATCCACGGACTCCTCGAACTGGTTGTCGACGAACTCTGCGACGCGTGGCAATCCATCGGCGGCGCTTCCTTCCGTCTGGCGTCCGCGGGTCTCGCGGGGCGATTCGCCGGCGCGGAGGCGGATGACCGGAGCGTCCTCCTACTGAGGGCCGAAGTCGGGATGCGCGACTCGACCGATTCGATACAGCTCATTGTTCCGACTGTCCTGGTCCGGCTGGCCGCCGAGCAAGTATCGGACTCTGCGACGACGGCTGGGGCGGCAAATCGCCGCGCGCTGCTGGACGCGCTGGACGCAGCTTCTCTGGAGGTCGAGGCGTTTCTTCCGGCCGGCGACATTCGGGTACGCGATCTGCTGCTGCTGAAGCCGGGGTCGATCCTGGAACTTCCCCGCAAGGCAGACACGCCCATCGAGGGCCACATCCATGGAGTGGCCAAGTTCCAAGGGGAACTGGTCAACACCGGCAAGTCCGTGGGATTTCAAGTCTGGTCGTGGCTGGCCACCGGCGATTCTTCCGAGAGATCGCTTCCATAGGGCTGAGCGGCCAGGTGCATCAGCAGACTCATGCAGAGTCGAACGACGGGATCGGCGGGCTTCGCTTTCCATACGGCCGGGCATTCGTCCAGCCGTGCCACAACCGCTTTGAGCAGATCCAGGTTCTCTTCCTCCAAAGCGAGGCCGTGGGGGGAGGCGCAGAGTTCCAGTCCCTTTGCGAACTCCTTCCGGAGCGCTGCCTCGTCCCGGCAGACCCAAGCTCTCAGAATGTTGCCCGCCTGGTGTGCGGGCGTCACCGGAACCGGATACAGATCGGCCATGATATACGCCTTATCGGCGGTTCCGGTAAGAGTTTTTGCATTTCTTAGCGTCTTTTCGGATTGAAGCGAGAAGTTTTCCTAGAATTCGGCGGCCGATCACCGATGTGAACAGGGAGGCTAGCAATGATCTATGTGACCCGTCTCAATCACACATCCGTGCTTCTCAACTCCGATCTCATTGAATACGTTGAGACCACCCCCGATACGGTGATTAGCCTCACTACGGGCCAGAAGCTGATGGTGCGCGAGACCGCGGAAGAGCTGGTGGCTCGTGTAGTGCGTTATCGCCGGTCGATTATGGCGCCTCCGGATTTCGGGGAACACCTGGCCCCCGGCGGGGTCAGGCCTTGACCATGGCGAAGGAAAGCTACTCTCATGGCGGACGCGAAGGCAGGAAGACCGAAAAAGGCCGCCGCTGAGCGGCCCGATCTGGCATCCTTGGGCGGTCTGGTGGCAGGCGTGGGCGGCATCCTGACGGGACTGCTGCTCGAGGGTGGCAGGGTCAAGGACGTGGCCCAGTTCACCGCGGCGCTCATCGTGTTCGGAGGCACCCTTGGCGCCGTGATGCTGACCACACCGATGCCCGTCCTGATCCGCGCCGCAGGCAAGATCAAATCGGTCTTCTTCGATCGGGTTTACACGCCGGACGGAGTGATCGAAGAGATCATCGAGTATGCCACGCAGGCGCGCAAGCAGGGTATCGTCTCGCTCGAACAGCAAGCCGCAGCCATTCAGGATCCGTTTCTGCGCAAGACGCTCAATCTGGCGGTGGACGGGATCGACATGAGCCAGATTCGCAGCATCATGGAGCTTGAAATCGCTCTCCTGGAGCAGGACGGCGAGATGGAAGCCAAGGTGTTCGAGTCCGCCGGAGGCTATTCGCCAACCATTGGAATTATCGGAGCGGTACTGGGCCTGATCCAGGTTATGAAGAACCTCGCCAACATCGACGAGGTGGGGCGAGGCATCGCCGTGGCGTTTGTGGCAACGGTTTACGGTGTGGCCTCGGCCAATCTGCTTTTTCTTCCGGCGGCTAACAAGCTGAAGGCCCGGGTGCGGGAAGCAGTGCGCATCCGCGAAGTGATGCTCGAGGGCGTGCTCGCCATCGTGGAGGGCCTGAATCCGAAACTGATCCGAACCAAGCTCGAAGCTTATCAAAAGCAGCAGCCGGCCCCCAGCCAGAAGAGGAAAACCAAGGCCAAGTTGGAGACTGCCGGCGAACCTGCTGCCGCGGAAGGTTGATGTGGCGCGCAAGCGGCGACATCCCGATCACGAGAACCACGACCGGTGGTTGGTATCATACGCCGACTTCATCACTTTGATGTTTGCCTTTTTCGTGGTGATGTTTGCCACGTCCCAGACCGACAAGGCCCGCGCCCAGCAGGTTTCCGATTCCGTTAAGCAGGCTCTGGATAAGGGCGGGGTTGCGGCCGCAGTCCGCGAAATTCTCGGAGGCACGGTGGATGAGAAGGGCAAGGGTAACGCCCAGATGAGGGGCCCGGGCGGGTCGGAGCCGAAAAACTCAAGGCCGCCGGCCGCCATCGCCGAACTGTTGCCCTCCATGCAGTACTTAAGCAAATCACTCGAAGACGAAATCCGCCAGGGTAAGATCGAGATGCACTTAGAGCCGCGCGGTCTGGTGGTCAGCCTCCGGCAGGCGACCTTCTTCCCATCCGGCGAAGACAGCGTCGATCCCAAAACTTACCCCAGCATCGATAAAATCGCGCAAACCATCCGCGAACTACCAAACACGGTGCGGCTGGAAGGGCACACCGATTCGATCCCCATCCACACCGCGCGCTTCCGCAGCAATTGGGAGCTTTCGGCGGCCCGCGCCATTGCCATGATGCAGTTGTTCAGCGAGCACTTTGGAATCGCGCCGCAGCGCATGGCCATTGCCGGCTATGCGGACACGGCGCCGCTCGATTCCAACGTCACCCCAGAGGGCCGGGCGCACAACCGCCGGGTGGACATCGTGATCTTGAATCAGCAGGTCGTGGTCCCGGCGCCATCCGCGTCCGGATCCGAGAAGGCTCCGGGAGGCAGCTCGGCCCCACCCAAGCCCGCCGGCGAGAAATCCGGGACCAAATAGGGCATTGAATTGCACCGTGATTTTCCGGAACCATGCCGCGATTAATGAGCAAATACTTCGGAGAACTGGATTACTCGGCGGAGGCGGTTTTTCAGTTCCCCGAAGGGATTCCCGGCTTCGAAGACCAGTCCGCATTTGTTTTTCTCGAACAGTCCCAAACCCATCCGCTGGTCTTCATGCAGAGCCTCCTTAACCCGGGCTTGTGTTTCATCGCGGTCCCCGGACTTGTGGCGGATCCGACGTATCACCCGGATCTGTCTCCTGAGGATCTCGCTTTGCTCGGGCTCTCGCCCGAACCTTCTCCCCAGACCGGCTCGGACATCCTCTGCTTGACCTTGGTGACGGTTTCCGAGCAGGCCGGTCCCACCGTCAATCTGGCCTCGCCTATCGTCCTGAACCTGCGGAATCGCAAGGGTGTTCAGGCCATTCTGCCTTCCTCGGGTTACGCGCTCCAGCACCCGCTTCTGGCGCAGGGGGACCTCGTCCCATGCTCGTAATGCGCCGGCGCGCGGGTGAAGGCTTCCTCATCGGAGTGGACATCGAGATTGAGATTCTCGAGGTGAGTCCGACGCGGGTCAAGATTGGCATCGTGGCTCCCGATGTTCTGCAGATCGTCAGGAAAGAGGTGGTTCTCACGCGCCAGGAAAACCTGACGGCCTCGCGGACCGCTCCTCCGCAGACCATAGCCTGGCTCAGCCGGAACCTTTCCAAGCCGCGCCATGGGGCATCCGCGGGATTGACGGCTGTCAAGGATTTGACGGATTCGGCAAGATTTGTGTCTGAATTCGAAAAGACAAACTCCTGAGAGTTTCCGCACAAAAACATTAGAAATGCGAGGGTCTTCTCCGATATGAACCAGTGAACGGAAGATACCTCGGGTATCCGAAAAAAAGGAGAACCTGGGCTCGGGCATGATGCCTGGGATGTATCCCGAACAGGACGTTACTATGCTTTCGGTTCAAACCAACTACGCATCGCTGGTTGCACAAGAGAACTTCAACGCGAACAGCGATTACCAAACTAAGACGATTACGGCGATCACTTCCGGGTTGCGCATCAACCAGTCGGGCGACGACGCTGCCGGCCTGGTGCAGGCCAACCTGTACCGCAACCAGGTGGCCGAGCTCTCCCAGGGTGTTCTGAACGCCAACAACGCCTTGAGTACCCTTCAGATCTCAGACGGCGCCATGAGCAACATCTCCCAGATGTTGGATCGCCTGAAGACTCTGGCGACCCAGGGGGCCAGCGGCGGCGGCAACGATGCCGAATTCCAGAGCGTTCTAAAAGAAATCACCCGCGAGGCTGCCAGCGTCACCCAGGCAAATATGAGCGTGTACGTTGGCGGCTCCACCACTCCCACCGTCTCCATCGACATGTCCAAGTCGCCGGTGGACGCGGCGGGATTGGGTCTCAGCACGGCGAAGCTCGACAACGCCACCGACGCCACTGCCGCCATTGCATTGATCAATACCGCCGTCACTACACTCGGCACAGCCCAGGGCATAGTGGGCGCCGGCGAGAACGATCTGCAGTACGCCACCAGCCTGGCCAACTCGCAGATCGCCAACACCTCGAACGCCGAGGGGCGCATCCGTGATGCCGATATGGCGGCGGAAGCGGCCGCCCTCACCAAAGCGCAGGTTCTGTCGCAGGCTTCGCTGGCCGCTATGGCCCAGGCGAACACGGCGCCCCAGGCCGTGCTTACCCTGCTGAAGGGTTAGTTGTCTCCTCCTTCAACTTCCACGGGCCGAAGCTCCGGCTTCGGCCCGTTTTTTTGCTCTAGGCGACTGATATGAGTACCAGTGTTGCCGAGGCTGCGGCTTCGGCCCTTTTCTTGCTCTAGGGAATCGATATGAGTACCAGTGTGACGGCTCCGGCTCCTACATTCACCGGCGTTAGCACCTACGCCAGCGACCTGCAGCAGGTCATCACCAAGACCGTGCAAATCGCCTCGCTCCCCTTGCAACTGATGGAGAACCAGTTGCAGGACATGGACAACCAGTCGTCGGAGCTGAGTACCCTGGATACCAAGTTCGCGGCGCTTCAGACCGCCATTCAACAGCTCGACAGCTCTATGGGGGTCAGCTCGTACTCCGCCACGTCGTCCAATTCTTCGCTGGTCGGCGCTTCCGTCAGCGCGGGAGCGGCGGAAGGCACCTACACCATCGATGTCTCCGACCCCGGATCTTCCAGCACTTCCATCAGCGATTCCTCACTTCCGGCCGTGGCCGATCCGAATTCGACATCCATCAGCACCTCCAGTTCATTCACCTTGACAGTCAATGGCGCTACTACAACCATCAACCCCGCCAGCAACACGCTGTCGAGCCTCGCGCAAGCCATCAACGCGGCTGCGGCGGGCGTCCAGGCCTCAATCATCAATACCGGCGGCTCCAGTCCGCAATATCAACTGGTGCTGCGCAGCACCGAACTGGGTCCCGATACCATCCAGTTGAACGATGGCTCGCAGGATCTGATGGACACTCTGACGACCGGAGGGCCGGCCACCTACGACGTGAACGGCCTGGGCGACTCCATACAGAGCAATTCGCGAACGGTGACGCTGGCGCCTGGCCTGACCATCAACCTGCTCCAGGCCACCCCCTCCGGCCAGCCGGTTACGGTGACGGTTTCCCGCGACGCGACGGCCGCCAGCACCGCGGTTTCCAATTTCGTCACGGCGTACAACGCAGTCCAAACTGAATTGAAGACGCAGGTGGGGGAAAACGGCGGCGCGCTACAGGGGGAAAGTATCGTCTACCAGCTCTTCAATCCGCTGAGCCAGATCGCGGTGTACAGCGGGTCGTCCGGAGCAGTGCAGACGCTGGCCGACATGGGCGTGACTCTGGGCGACGATGGCCAGTTGACGTTCGACTCATCTCAATTCAGCTCCGACAGCGTCGATGCCCTCCAGAATTTTCTGGGCAGCGCCTCGACGGGCGGGTTCCTGCAGGCCGCCTCCAATGCTCTCACCGGCGTGGAAGACACCGCCACCGGCTCTTTGAAAATGGCCATCCAGGACGTCAAGACCCAGATCACAAATCAAGACACTGAGATCACCGCTGAGAACCAGAAGATCACCGATCTGCAAAACAACGTGACTCAGCAGATGGCCGCCGCCGACGCCTTGATCGCTTCGCTCGAGTCGCAGAAGAATTACATGACCGGCCTCTTCCAGGCAATGACGACCGACACCACCAACAACAACCAGTCCTAGTATGCCGCCGCCTACGCTGACATCACTTGAAAACGCGATTCGCCGCTCTGTGGCCGCGGATTCGTTTCCGGAAGCGCAAACGCTCCTCGGCGAGTATGTAGCGGAAGTGGAGCGGCAGCTCCGCGCCATGCCGGCCGCACCGGAAGAGCTGCGCGCGCTGGAGAAGCGGACGCGCAATCTGTTCGAGTGGACCAACGCCATGGCGCTGGCCGCCCGGGGTTACGCCGCCGCGGAGCTGTCCCACCTGCGGCTGCTCGCCTGCTACCGGCAGTCCGCCGGCGCCTCCCCGCACTTTGGAACCCGGGCCTGAACGTCAGCCTCCTGACGCGTCACGAATTTGACGCGCCGTCGTGCGTCGAAACTCTTTCATTTTCAAGCCTTTTGCGCCCAGTCTATTGGCATGCGACTTGCTCCTGGTTGTCTGCCATGTTGGACAGCGTCACCGGCAGTCTCGAACGCTATATGGATCTTCTGAGCATGCGGCAGAAGGTCGTAGCCTCCAACATCGCCAACGCCGATACTCCCGGCTTCAAAACCCAAGACCTGAACTTTCAGTCGGAGTTCGCGTCGGCCCTCTCCGGAAGTCAGCCGCAAGCTTCGGAGGTGGCGGGACTCCCCGTGAAGAATGACGGCAACAACGTGAGCCTCGACCGCGAGGCCCGGCTGCTGGCGGAGAACGCGCTGCGGTTCAACCTCGCCTCCAGCCTGATCAAGGAGCAGATTCGCATGGTGAAAGACGCGATTCAGGAAGGGAAATCCTAATGAGCCTCTTCTCGGCGTTATCGGTCAGCGCGTCGGGGATGGCGGCGCAGCGCACCCGCGCCGAGTTGCTGGTCGAGAATATCGCCAACTCGGAAACTACGCGCACCGCGGAAGGCGGTCCGTACCGGCGCAAGGACGTGGTTTTTTCCAGCGAGCACGTCTCATCGGCGTTTGCCTCCGAGTTGGACGCCCAGCTCAACGGCTCCGCCACGGGCGTCAAGGTCTCCGGCATATCCGTGGACAACAGCGAGCCGGAACGCCGCTATATGCCCGGGCACCCGGACGCCGATGCCGATGGCTACGTGGCCATGCCGCGCGTCAACCCGGCCGAAGACATGGTAGACCTGATGGGCGCCAGCCGAAGCTATCAGGCCAATGTTTCGGCGATGTCGGCTGTTAAGGACATGATTCAACATTCCATCGATCTATTGAAGTAAGCGAGGAAGAACAAAATGCCTGCCCCCATTTCCGCGATTGGTTCCATTTCCGGTTTGGAACCGCTGCGGCCTCTCGCTCAGACCGGAAAGCCGGGCGAGTTCCAGAGCGTACTCGAAGGGACCATTCAAACACTGGAAGCCAGCAACAACCAGGCCGCCGACGCCGTGCAGAAGTTTCTGACCGGCGAGAATGAGGAACTGCATACCACGGTTCTAGCGGCTCAAAAGGCGGAGATCGCCTTCGATCTGGGTCTCCAGGTGCGCAACAAGGTGGTGTCGGCGTACCAGGAAATCATGCGCATGCAAATGTAAAACTCTCCTCAAGCCATGGGCCAATTCATCAAACTCTTCTCAGGCCTTTCCATCCGGCAGCGGATATCCATCGTGCTGGCGGCGCTGCTGACCGGCGCCGGGATCTTCGCATTCTCCCAATGGAAGCGGGAGAGCGATTTCCGGCCGCTGTACTCGTCCATGGCTCCGGAGGACGCCGCCGGCGTGGTACAGAAGCTGCACGAAACCGGGGTCGACTATCGCCTTTCCGAAAACGGCGGCACGGTGCTGGTGCCTTCCGGAAAACTGGCGGAATCCAGGCTTGCTCTGGCCGCGGCAGGCCTTCCCAAGACCGGCCGTATCGGCTTCGAGCTGTTTGACAAGAGCGCTTTCGGCGCCACCGATTTCGTCGAGCACATCAACTACAAGCGCGCCCTTGAGGGTGAGCTGGAACGTTCCGTGATGTCGCTGGCCGAGGTGGAAGAGGCGCGCGTGCACCTGACGCTGCCCAAGGAATCCGTTTTCCTCGACAAGCAGGAACCCGCCAAAGCCAGCGTCGTCTTGAAACTACGGCCGGCCGCGCAGCTCTCGCAGCAAAACGTTTTCGCCATCACCAACCTGGTGGCCAGCGCAGTGGAAGGGCTGGGGCCAGAGTCTGTTTCGATCGTGGATATGAACGGCAATCTGCTGAACCGTCCCCGCAAGACGAGTGATAGCGAGGGCTCGCAAATCACCTCTGAAGCGCTCGAGGTCCGGCAGCAACTGGAGCGCGACCTGGTCGCCAAGATCCACTCCACACTCGAGCCGCTGATCGGGCCCGACCGCTTCCGGGCGGGGGCCTCGGTGGAATGCGATCTCACCAGCGGCGAGCAGCAGGAAGAGACTTTCGACCCCACCCATTCCGTGATGGTCAGCTCTCAAAAAACCGAGGACGTCACCGAACACGCCTCGGCTTCCTCGGGAATTCCCGGGACTGCCTCCAACCTGCCGGGAGGCCAGGCCGCCAAGCCCACCGGCTCCGGAGGAATCTCCCGCCGCACCGAGAACGTCTCCTTCGAGACCAGCCGGATCATCCGCCACACCCGCATACCGCAAGGCGTGATCCGTCGAATGTCGCTCTCCGTGCTGGTCGATCACACCGTTGAGTGGGAGGGCCAAGGCGCCGCCAAACATCGTGTTCTCGTGCCCCCGACGCCGGAAACCATCAAGACCATCAAGGATCTGGTTGCCGCCGCTACTGGTTTCAACGCCGAGCGCGGCGACCAATTAATTGTCGAAAGTCTTCCCTTCGAGTCCAGTCTCCATGCCGAGCCGCCGGCGGCCAGCGCCCCTAAGCCCAAAACCAAACCGGAGGCCCCGGTCCCCGCATGGCTCGAATACCTCAGGCAGAATCGCGACCTGATCGTCCCCGTTACGTTGGGAATCGCCCTGCTTTTGTTCATCGTGCGCGTAGCCAGGTGGCTGTTCGCGCGCCGCACGCCCGAACCAGAGGTCGAAGTCCCCGCCCAGTTGCCGCCGGGCAGCCCCGCGTCATCCCCGCAACTCGCCGGCGAGCCGGCTGTTCGTTCCGCCGTTGGCGTACGCGAGGATCAGAGCCTCGAGGTAGCCGCCCGCGTACGACAGTTGGCGCAGAGCGACCTCCCTCTGGCGGCTAATGTGCTGCGCCTCTGGCTCCAGGAGAATGAGTCCCGGTCATGACCCCTTCCGCCAATGCACGCCCCGCGCCGGTGTCCGGCCCCCGCAAGGCCGCCATGTTCTTGATGGGGGTCGGCGAACAGGTGGGTACGGAGGTCTTGCGCCACCTGGCCCCCGAGGAAGTCCTCCGCATCACCACCGAGATTGCCGCCACCAAGTCTGTGGGATCGGAGCAGATGCTCTTCGTTTTTCGAGAGTTTGAGATGCTCACCACTGAAGGCCGGCTCTTCGCCAAAGGCGGAGCCGAGTGCGCCCGCCGCATGGTGGAACACGCCTTCGGGCCGGAATCCGCTCAAAAGCTCCTGGCCGCCGTCCCGGATCCCGAACCCACCACGGCTGGTGCGGGCCTTCTCGAGAACACCGACCCCCAACAGCTCGCCATGTTTCTGAAAGACGAGCACCCGCAAACCATCGCCGTGGTGCTCTCCAACCTCTCCGCGGAGGTCGCCGGCGGTTTGTTGAAGTCCTTTCCAGAGGAAACTCAGGCGCAAGTGGCATTGCGCATGGCCTCCCTCGACAGAGTTTCGCCCGAGGTCTTCCAAAAGGTCGCCGAGGCCATCGGAAGCAAGCTCAGGAGTATTCGCCAGATCGGCAAGACGGATGGTGTCCGGGCGCTCGCCGCGCTGCTCAATCACATGGGCGTCGAGCAGGCCGAGGCCCTCCTGGCCAAGGTCGAGGAACAAAACCAGCCGGTTGCCGATTCCGTGCGCAGCCTCATGTTCCTGTTCGACGATATTCTCTCCATCGATAAGGAGGGAATGCGAGCGCTGGTGGGCAAGCTCGACCGCAAAGTGCTCACCTTGGCCCTCAAGGGCACCAACGCCAAGATGCGGGAACACTTCACGCAATGCATGTCGCAGCGCAGCGCCGAAATGCTGGCCGAGGATATGGAGGCCCTGGGGCCCGTGCGAATCCGCGATGTCGAGGCGGCCCAAAAGGAAATAATCCTCGCCCTCCGGCAGCTTCAGCAGGCGGGTACCATCTCGCTGAACCGTGAGGGCGGAGACGAGTATGTTGTCTAGGGTTCTCACGGAGACGGAGGCCAAGGTCGCCCCGGCTGTGTGGCGCAACCAAGCCCCGTGCGGCGCCGTTCCCGTGGCCAGCCCCAGAAGCAGAATCGAATTGGAAGCCGAGACCCGGAAAGCCCAGACCGAGGAACTCAACGCGGCCATCGAACTGCGGGTCCGCCAGGCTTATGAGTCCGGCTTTCGGGAAGGCGAAGCTGCTATCCGCCAAAGCGCCGAAAGCCAGGTGCGCGAAGTCGTCGAAAAACTGGCCGCCACCATGGTTGAAGTGGCCGCCACACGCGGCGACGCCATCCACCGGGCCGAAGGCGATATCGTGCGGCTTTCCATTGAAATTGCACGCCGCATCCTGCACCGCGAGCTCTCGCTCGATACCTCCGCCCTGGAAGCCTTGATCCGGGCCGCGCTGGAGAAACTGCGCGCGCAGGAAGTCTATCGAGTGCGGGTTCACCCCGATCAGGAACAGTTGGTTCGGGCCTGCCTGCAACAGATCGGCCGGGACCCCGGCATCGAAGTGGTCAGCGACGCCTCGCAACCGCGCGGCGGCGCCGTCTTTGAGATCAGCCGCGGCTCTTTGGACGCCTCCGTGGAGACGCAACTTCGCGAAATTGAGCACGGCTTGGCCGACCACCTGGAAGAACGCGCATGACCTGCCCTCAAACGCCTGGCCCCCAGACCCTTGATTTGCTTCCCTACATCGCGCATGTTCGCGATGCCGAGCTTCTGCCGTGGACCGGGGAGGTAGCCGAGGTTGTCGGCATTCTGATCGCTTCCAAGGGACCGGCCGTCGCAGTGGGAGACTTCTGCGAGGTCACCACATCTTCGGGCCGGCGCATTCGCACGCAAGTCATCGGTTTTCGAAATGGACATGTGCTCTCGATGCCGCTGGAAGAGATCGACGGGGTGCAGTTGAATGATCGCATCGTCGCTCGCCAGGGCGACGCGCGCGTGGCGGTCGGTCCCGGCCTGATCGGACGGGTCTTGGACGGTTTCGGCCGTCCGCTCGATCGCGGACCGGGAATTCAGCCCCACGCGCAGTATCGCCTGTACCAGCCTCCCAAAAGCCCGCTCGACCGCGAGCACATCACCGAGCCGATCGTAACCGGCATTCGTGCCATCGACGCGCTGACGCTCTGCGGCAAAGGGCAGCGCATGGGAATTTTCGGCGGCAGCGGCGTGGGTAAGAGCACCCTGCTCGGATCGATGGCCCGCCACAACTCCGCCGACGTAACCGTCATAGCTCTGATCGGCGAGCGCAATCGCGAGGTCCGCGCCTTTCTCGAGCACGACATGGGGCCTGAGGGCTCGAAGCATTCCATTGTGGTCTGCGCCACCTCCGACCAACCCGCTCCCTTGCGCGTGCGCGCCTGTTTCGTGGCCCTCGCGGTCGCCGAATACTTCCGCGATCAGGGCGCCGATGTCCTTTTCATCATGGACTCCGTCACGCGCCTGGCCATGGCCCAGCGGGAGATCGGCTTGGCGGCTGGCGAGCCACCCAGCCAAAAGGGTTACACGCCCTCGGTCTTCAACCTTCTTCCAAAGGTCCTGGAACGTGCCGGGCGGTTTCAAAAGGGCTCGATCACCGGCTTCTTCACGGTGCTGGTGGAGGGCGACGACTTCAACGAGCCGATTTGCGATGCCTGCCGCGCCATCCTGGATGGCCACATCGTCCTTTCGCGCCGGCTGGCCACGGCCTCGCACTACCCCGCTATCGACGTTCTCCAGTCCGTGAGCCGCCTCTTTCCTCAGCTTTCCACCAGCGTGCAGGCCGCTTCCGCCACCAAGATGCGCGAAGCCCTGGCCGTCTGGGAGGAATCCCGGGACCTCATCGATCTGGGTGCTTACGTGGCCGGCAAGAATCCCAAGCTCGACACCGCCATCCGCATGCAACCGGAGATCGCCGCTTTCCTGCGCCAGGCTACCTCCGTCAGGTCTTCCTTCGAGGAAACACACGCCCAGTTGCAGACCATTGCCGAGAGGCTTTGATGCAGCCCTTCCGCTTTCGTCTCGAGCGGGTCTTCGAGTGGCAACAGACAGTCTGCCACCTCGAGGAAGAGAAGACGCGCCTATGCCGCTTCGCCGTTGCCGAGACGGAAGAGAGAATCGCGCAACTGAAGGCCGACAGCCTGGCCACCGAGCATGAGCTGTTGAGCCGGCCGGCCATCGCCGCCGCGGACCTGAAGGCCCTGGCGGAGTTTCGCCTCAAGGTGACCCAACGGGGACGGGCCCTGGCGGCGGAAAAGCAGACGCGCGCCCAGGCTCTCGCAAAGCAAACTCAGACACTCCTGGCGGAGCGGCACCGCCTGCGGCTGATCGAAAAACTCCGCCAGCGGGCTCTCGACGAATACACTCTGGCCGACAATCGGGAACTCGAAACCCTGGCGCTGGAGTGCCATCTCTCGAAGTGGGTCTCGAATTCCCTGGCCAGAACTCACGCCTGATCCGCTCACGGCATCGGCGCCTTGTCGGGCGGCGCTTCTGCACTGGCCGCCGGCCCCCGGCAGATCGCAGGCCTACAGCGGCGCCATCGCGCCCACGGCGACCCTCAACTGCACGCCCACCACCGGTCCTACCCAGTTCGGGGTGGGCTACTCTGCAACGTGCACCGCATCGGGCGGTACGGCCCCCTATTACTCGTCGGTCGGCAGCGGAGCGTTTGCCGGCCGGCGTGACGCTCAGTGGCACCACCGGCGCCAGCATAAACGTCAGCGGCACGCCCATCGCCGCCGGTCCTTATGCCTACTCCATCAGTGTCACCGGCCTCACCACCCGGCAGGTTTGTGGGACATACAGCGGCAATATCATACCCGCTGTCACTTCGCTGACCCTCAACTGCACACCTACCCCGGGCCCCACCCAGGTCGGCGTTGCCTATTCCGCCACCTGCACGGCCTCTGGCGGCAGTGCACCCCATAACTGGTCGATCAGCTCGTCGTGCGCCCGCGCGATCGCCGCGGAGTCCGCTTCCGTTACTGGCTCGTCATCCGTTGGAGCCGACAATGCCGCCCGATAGGCCGGGCTGACCACCAGGTACTCCAGGAACCGCTTGGCGGCAGGGAGTTCCTCCTCATGGAATCCGGTCGATCAGATCATGAAGTGG
>Ga0209039_10000755_pt1 | contig 31135 bp, 10 predicted proteins | sample BogFormECP12_OM1_FD_188238 | JGI IMG/M metagenome (GOLD analysis project Ga0209039, IMG submission 188238) | Bog forest soil microbial communities from Calvert Island, British Columbia, Canada - ECP12_OM1 (SPAdes) (version 2) | ecosystem: Environmental > Aquatic > Freshwater > Wetlands > Bog ... | reverse complement strand
ACACAGAGAGAGGGTCCTTTGTTTTCTTGCCTCTGCGCCTCTGTGCCTCGGTGGTTAAAAGAATTTCAAGAATTTTTCACACCTTCTTGCGCCGTGGGCCAGATGATGCCGCCCGCTACGCGGGCTTTCGGGGGAGCGGGTACACAAGCGCAGCGCGGCCCGGAAAACACCATGCCATTGCTACGGAGGCATCGAGAACAAAGGCCGCCATCAAAAGCGATGTCCTTCGTGTAGGAGCTTACGTGTAATCGGCTCGCCAAGGCTGAATGGTCATCGGCTTTCTTTATCCCTTAGCATCCCTAAATCTCACTTTACCGCGAGAAGCGCGGATTGGCGACGGGAAACGGCCGCGGGTAGTGTCCTAATTTGGACGTAGCGCCGCCATCCTGGCGGCTCGATGCCGGCTGGAAGCCGGCGCTACACTGCAAATTAGGACAATACCCGGCCGCGGACCCATAGAACAGGTCCGCGCTCTCGAGTTTCTACATTTCCTATTCAGCACCACCCCGGCGCCTCCGCGCCACCCCTCCTCATCTGAGGAGGGGAGCTTTTAAGAACTCCCCTCCTGATTTAGGAGGGGTGGCGCGGAAGCGCCGGGGTGGTTACCAGCAAGCTGGGCGCTGGGTGGGTTCGCGCTGAGCAAATGTAGAAACTCCCGGCCGCGGACCTATAGAACAGGTCCGCACTTCAACTCGCTCGTCCCCTTCAGGTAACACGGCCTGTCGGGTTCGGTGTAAGATGATCGACGATCATGCGTAGACAGGAGAAGTGTCGAATGCGTGGAAGAACCCTGGCGATAGCGGTTGCCGCGGCGCTGCTTCTATGCCTCGGTGGTTGCCGCCGGCAAGAGCCGGAGCAGGCGCCCGCCGCGCCGCGCGACGCGAGCGTCCTCCTCATCACTCTTGACACCACCCGCGCCGACCACCTGAGTTGTTACAACCCGCACGGCGCGAGGACGCCGCACCTGGATTCCCTCGCTGCGCGCGGCGTTCTGTTTAGGCACGCCACCGCGCAAGTGCCTCTGACCCTTCCTTCACATGCCTGCATCATGACGGGCGCGTATCCGACCGTCCACAAACTGCGCGACATGGGCGGCTTCGTGCTCGACAAGTCGCACCCCACCATCGCCTCGCTTACCCAGGCGGCGGGTTTCTCCACGGCGGCGTTTGTGGGCTCGCGTGTGGTGGCGAAGCACTTCGGCCTCTCCCACGGCTTTGATACTTATGACGATGACATGGGCGGGGAGACGGAGGAGGGAAAGCTTCCCGGCGTTTTTCCCGAGCGCCGCGCCAGCGTGGTGACGGACCGCGCGCTCGACTGGCTGAAACAAAATGCCCAAAGGAAGTTTTTCCTCTGGGCGCACTATTACGATCCCCACCAACCTTACGACCCTCCGGAGCCCTACAAGCACGAGTACGCGAAGAATCTCTACGACGGCGAGATTGCGTACATGGATGAGCAGGTCGGCCGCCTGCTCGACGGCCTCGACCAACTGGCGCTTACCTCGCACACGCTGGTCATCGCGGTGGGCGACCACGGCGAGAGCCTGGGCGAGCACGGCGAGTTGACCCACGGCATCTTCCTTTATGACGCCACGCTCCACGTTCCTCTGATCGTGGCCGGCCCGGATGTCCCGCGCGGCAAAGTAATCGACGATCAGGTGCGCTCCATCGATCTCCACCCCACGGCCATGGAATTCCTGCACCTGCCGGCGTCGGCGGAAGCACAAGGCATCAGCCTTTGGCCTCTCATCGAGCAGGGGACTCACGTGCGGTCGAATTACTCTTATGGGGAGACGCTTTACCCGCGCACCTACATGGGATGGTCGGAACTGCGCGCCATGCGCACGGACGCTTGGAAGCTCATCCTGGCGCCGCACCCCGAGCTCTATGACCTGGAGCGTGATCCGGGCGAACTCCAAAACCTGATCGCCCACCATCCGGCGGAAGCCGACCAGCTCCAAAAGAAGATCTGGGAGGTCGCCGGAACCCAGGCCAAGACCGAGAAAGTCGCCACGGTCCCCGTGGACGAGCAGACTCGTCAGGAACTCGAGTCCTTGGGGTACGTGAGCGGCGGATCGGCACGCGAAATCCAGCTCGGCGGCGACGCCCCGGACCCCAAGGACCGCATCGCCATCATGAAGACCATGGAAGAAGGGGAGAAATTCCTGAACGCGCACGACAATGCGCGCGCCGCGCAGGTTATGGAGCAGGCGCTCCGCCAGGACCCCGGCAATCCCATGGTGCACATCTACCTGGCCATGGCGCTGGAGCGCGCCGGGCAACTGCCACGCGCCGTGGCGGTTTATGAGGACGCCATCCATCGGCACGTCTTTACCGATATCATCTATTCACGTTTGGGTAAGCTCTATTTGCGTCTTCATGAATTGGATAAGGCCGTGGACGTGATGAGCCGCGCCAATCAGATCAATCCCACGGACCTCGACAACTTGCGGAATCTGGGCACCGCGCAATTGCAGTTGGGGCGCGTCGATGAGGCGGAAAAAGCCTTCAAGGCCATCAACCTCCAGAACGATCACTACAGCGCTGCGTATAACGGCCTGGGCCTGGTGGCCATTCAGCGCGGCGATGGCGACGCGGCACAGCGGGACTTCGAGCGAGCCATCGCACTCGACTCCACGGAGGTCGAGCCGCTCTTGAACCTCGGCGTGCTCTTTGACAAGGCCGGGAACAAGCCCCAGGCGTTGCGCTATTACCAGCAGTTCCTCGAGAAGGCGTCCCCCAAGGATTACAGCGCGCTGATTCCCAAGGTGCGCGCCGCCGTCCAGGACCTAAAAAGCGGAGGCTGAACTCCAGGGCGGGGGCAAGAAAGACAGGGCTCCTTCAAAGTCCGGGGCGTAGCATACCTCCAGAGCTATGGATATCTCGCCCACGAAGGGACCCCTCACCCCCACGACGTGCAAAACGTGGGTGAGGGGTCTTTTTCATCCCCGGTCAGACTTTGACGAAACCCTGGCAAGAAAGACGAGTTCTCTATAGGTCAACGCGGCTCTGCTGCCTACCGTGCGGAATAACGCAAGCCTGCTGGCATACGGTGCGCAGCTTTGGAGTGCGGCAGCTTGCTGCCGCTTTCCTCCCCGCGAGCTTGCTCGCGGGATTCTCAACCGGTGAGCACAATTCCCAGCCAGCAAGCTGGCTGGGGCTAAAGCGGCAGCAAGCTGCCGCACTCCAAAGCTGCGCACATATGCCCAAACTGTGCGGCGCCGTCGTAAACCCAGGGAACGGGGCCACGGTCACGAAAGCCGTGACCGTGGGCGCTCGCCGGTGGGGCTGCTTAGAGTTTACAACCCCCAATAAAGGCGCAATTCTCGTCCTGGAAGAGGATGCCGTATTTCCCCTGAGCTGCCGGAACGGAGATGGTTTGGTCGCCCGCGTCGTCCAGCATGTTAATCAGGTAGTTGGAGGTCGCTGTCGATCCAGGATAATACACAGAAGCGACCCCCTTGTCGTACTCATAGAAGGTAAGCGCCCAGTTGTTCGCCCAATAGTTCTGAACGTAGTTCGCCAGCGGATATAAGTTACTCCCTCGGCAGCAGGGACGCTCGACGACGTACTCGGCACTATTCCCGATCAGACCAGGGTGTCCCGAGGGGGGTTGCAGGCCGTAGGTGGACCACGTCTGCGTGGTCAAATCCTCCAGCCACACGTAGCCTTGAGTGGCGCTGGTGTCCCAAGTCTCAACATAGAAATCATCGCCAGGGTTCACGTCAAACTCGCCGATGCTGGGGTTTGGCCACCATTCGATCCAGGCCCAGTACATGCTGCTGGTGGTAGTTCCATTGCAGTAATACGCCGATGCGGTACCGCCCTGAAGCAAGGCATATTGATCCCCGTCGCCGTCGATACCGTTCCAGCTCGACTCCATGTCCCATCCGCCGTCGCAGACATTGCCGCTTTCGGCGGCGGAAGAGTTAAACGCCTGCTGAGCGACGGGCACATTGAACTCGGAGACGACCATGTAAAACGAGTTTGTCTTGCTCCACTTCGTGAGCGTGTTGGTGTTGACGAAGGCGCTCCAGTTGGAAGAGTATGCGGGCGTGGGCACGGTCTCCCAGATGGCAGGCGCTCCCGCCGGCGCGGCGGCCGGGCGCTTCGGCCCGTGCCAGATGTCCGAGACTTTGAGTTCTCCGTTCCAGCGGTTCTTCGCGGCCGCCATGGCCCTTGCCCACTGCGCGTAATGTTCTGCATCGTTCTGAGGGGGCCGCGGGGGGAAGCCGTAAGTGGCGATTTCCTCGTCCGTCGCGGTCAGCGGATTGAAGCCGGCGGGCGGCGCATTGAATGCGCGAATCCCCTGCACGTTGGTTGGTACGACGGCGGAGGCATCATAAACTGCTTTCGCCGCGCTACTTTGGGCTGCCGCCAGCGTCGTGAATCCGATCGCCAGCGCAGTTAAGATGACGAGGTAGACCCATAGCTTTCTCATTCTCATGTTTCCTCCCTTGGAAATTGGCGAGCCGCCTGGCACTTGGGCCACATCCAGTCTGATCGCGGGCCTACACTAACCGGGCTTGCAACTGTCCGTAAATAGTACTTCGGTCCCGCCCGCGCCCGATGGCTCGGTCCGTCGTGATGATGTTGCCCCTGGCGAGGCTAGTGGTAAGGGAGGCTTCGCAGCAGTTCCTCTTCCGGTGTGGGCGGCCGTTGGCTTAACGTCAAGGCACGACGCGGGAAAAAGGCCTGGGAAGTTCCGATGGGAATCCCCGGCGGGTGGGCAGAACTCGAATCGAGGTGAGGAGTCAACTGCGCAGCGCTGGCCAAGGCGCGGTCCGATTTGCCAAGCGCGGTGAGGTACTCAGTCCCCGTCCAGGGGCGGAGCGATTCGTCAATTGTCGCACGAAGCTTCGTTTGCAGGTCTCTCAGAACCTTCTGAGACTCAGGTGATTTGGCCAGATTGAACTTCTCGGTGGGATCGCTCACCCAGCGATAGAGTTCTTCGTTGCCTTGCGAATCGCGGAGATACTGCCATTCGGGAGTGGTCAAGCTGATGGGGGAGGGAGACGGCATTCCCAGGGATAATTCCGATACCACAAATTCATCAAAGTCCTCCGGCTCGAATCCTGGCCTCCAAAAACGCTCGAGGCTGGCCCGCTCGAACGGCGGGTTATCCATTCCGGCAAGTTGCAGGATGGTTTCAAAGAGCTCCTGGATCCGAACCAGGTGTGAAATGCGAAGTCTGGCCGGAATCTTAGGTCCAAAGATCATGAGCGGGACGCGCAACACCTCCCGGTGGAGGTTCGAAGCATGACTGTAAGTGCCGTGCTCGCCGAAGCCCTCTCCATGGTCGGAAGTGATGATGACGATGGTGTTTTCCCATCCGGGAAGGCGGGAAAGAGAATCCAACAGCTCGCCCACCGAATCATCCAGGAATGCCAGGCAATTATCGTAGCCGGTCATAAGGGATTCGGTGTCCTCGGCGGGGAGGCTCAGTTGGTTGTTTTCCCGATCCATTAACGACTCGATTCTGCCGACCACCCAAGGGGACACCTGACCCAGGCGGGAAGGGAAGTAGGCAGGCGCCAGATAAGGTTCGTGAACGTCAAAGTAGTTGATGAAGAGGTAGTACGGCTGTGGCGAGCGGTGGTGAAACCAGCGGAGAACGTCGCGGTTGATCTGCCCCGCGTCCCGGCGGTCGAAGGTGTCTGGCAGCACATACTTCTCGTAGAAGGGTTGGAGAAGCCTGTTCCCCAAGAGTAGGCTTTTGAGATTATGCCGCACCGAGGTGCTATCGTCGTCATAAAGCTCGAAGCCGTTGCCCATCCCCAAACCCATCCAGCCATTGCCAAGGTTCGCGGTGAAACCCGCGGACTCGTAGCCCCGTAGGCTCAACACCTCGGCCAGCGTCCACCAACTCGGGTCGAGCGGTTTGGCCCAATCGGCGCCGTGCTGATGAGGGAGCAAGCCGGTGAATATCGAAGCATGGGAGGGCAACGTCCAGGACGAACTGGCGATGGCGTTTTCAAACACCACGCCTTGACGCGCCCATTGGTCGAGCTTGGGGGTGGTCGGCCGAGGATATCCGTATAGGGAGAGGTGGTCCGCCCGCAGCGTGTCGAGCGTGATCAGGATAATATTGGGTGCAGCGACCGGACCGGCGGGTTTAGCCGCAACTTCCGTCCGATGCATGGGTGGCCTGAGGGCGTAGACGCCCACCCCCGCCAGCAATAAAACGTAAACCCCAGCGAGCAGGGCGCTCAGGGTTCGGAGCGGGAGGAGGCGTCCACCGATGTAAACTCCTGCCCCCACCAGAAGCATCCCAGCTCCCCCGGCCAGGAGGAATCGGAAGGGGACTCGACCCTTTAAGACCATCACGGCAACGTCCCGCAGGTCTTCGCGAATGGCGAAAACGAGCCCCGCGACCAGACAAACTCCGCCGATGAGGGAAGCCAGCCGCCCGATTCGGCTTCGGCTGGCGATGAACAGTCCCGTAAGCAGGCCGAAAAATCCGGCGGCCAAACCATCCAGCAAGGGACCTAGAAATAAGATCACGTAACTAACACTCGGCGTGAGAAAGATCCGTGGGTCGGGATATCGGTAACGACACATCCCTTCGAGGGCTCCGATGAGCAATCCCAGGAGAACGCCCAGGGCCGTGCATCGGCCGATCGACGCCGTCGGGCGGGGTTTCGTGTCGTTCATCTGCGCATCACTTTCAGCCATCGCCCGAGATCGCACCTCGTCCTGGATAACATCGTGGGTTGCCACTTCAGCAAGTTTGCCTTTGGATGAGACTGTCCTCGCGATTCTGGATTCCAGGCTGGCGGCAAGTATACCCCGCGAAGGCCATTAAATCATAGCGATGGTGGCAGAGGGTAGTGGGCATGAAAACAGCTCCCCTCCTCAGTTGAGGAGGGGGTGGGGGGTGGTGCTGATTGCGCCTTCGTGTTTTGGGCTCCCAGAAATAACCACCCCGGCGCTCGGCGCGCCACCCCTCCTGAATCGGGAGGGGAGTTACCCGGAGCATTCTCAATTTTCGTGGCGAGCCGAAGGTTCATGGGCCTCTGTGCGGAACAACGCAAGCATGCTGGCATACGGTGCGAAGCTTGAAGTGCTAAAATGCATGTAGAGGTTGCCATGAATGCGCGCCGGAGCAGCCCACCTCAGAGCCTCGCGTGGTTCTTAATGATATTTGTCCTGTTCCCTCACACCCTTCCTTCCCCGCCGGAGGGCAAGTCTGAGGCGGGGGATGAGCGTTCCCGCGCGGACCCGGCAGAATTGCCGGAAACTCGCGAGGCACGGGAGCGAATGGTCGAAGAGCAAATTATCGCCCGCGGGATTCGCGACCCGCGCGTCTTGGAGGCCCTCCGAAAAGTCCCGCGCCACCGGTTTGTGCCGCCGGAGATGCAGCCCTCCGCGTACGAGGACAGGGCTCTGCCCATCGGCCTCGGCCAGACCATCTCGCAGCCCTATGTGGTGGCCTTCATGACGGAGGCCCTGGAATTGCAGCCCCAGGATCGCGTGCTCGAGATCGGCACCGGTTCAGGCTACCAGGCGGCGGTGCTTTCGCTGTTGGTCCGCGAGGTTTATTCCATGGAGATCGTCGAGCCGCTGGGCAAGGCGGCGGAGGCGCGGCTGAAAGAAATGGGCTATGCCAATGTGCGCGTGAGGATCGGCGATGGCTACCGCGGCTGGCCGGAAGCAGCGCCCTTCGACGCCATCATCGTGACGGCCGCACCGCCCGACGTGCCGCCCGCGCTGGTCGCGCAACTCCGCCCGGGAGGCCGCATGGTGGTTCCGGTGGGCCGCTACGTGCAGAATTTGATCCGCCTGCGCCGCACGGCGAAAGGCCTGGAACGCGAGAGCCTGCTGCCCGTGCGCTTTGTTCCCATGGTCCCCGAAACTGAAAGAGCGCCGAAGTAGCCCCGCGCGGCCACAGCTTACGGGTTACCCCTCCCCGACAACGAGACGGATTGCGAATTGGCGCTATCGGTTATGGTCAGGGTTCCCTCCTCCAGACCCACGATGCTGGGCGAAAACGAAACCACGATGGTGCAGTGTCCACCCGGTAGCAACGGGCTCAAAGTAGAGCAGGTGCCGCTGTTGGTTACGCCAAAATCGGTGAGGTTGGTGGTGATGCTCGAAAACGTCACGCTGGCACTTTGAGTATTGGTACAGGTTACGGTCTGCGAATGACTCGTTGTAAACTCGACCGTCGAGGGGAAGCTCAACGAGCCGGGGAGACACACCACCGGCCGCAATCCGAGTCCGGACAACGTGACGGTCTGCGGGCTATCCGCGGCGTTGTCCATAATGGTGATGGCGCCGGTTCTGGTTCCGATTGAAGTGGGCGTGAAGGTGACAGAGATAGTGCATCCAGCTCCGGCCCCCAAGGAGCCTGCGCAGTTGTTGGACTGGGCAAAGTCGCCTGCAGCGACAGTGTTCGAAATAGTGAGAGCCGTGCCTGATGTATTGCTTAAGGTCACCACTTGCGCCGCTCTGGTGGTGCCCAAGTTCTGAGGTGCGAACGTCAGACTGCTTGGGGAGACTCTCACAGAGGGTCGCTCGGTTCCCTGTGCAATCCTCGCTACAAACGCGTCACCGTTACCTGTGGAAGTCGCCTGGAGCGGGTTAACGGTAGGGAAGTCGGCCGAGGCAGTGAAGCCCGTCACGTAGGCGTTGCCGGAGGGATCGACGGCGATGGCATAGCCGTTGTCACTCCCACCGCCCAGATAGGTGGAGTAGACCAGAGCCGAGCCAGCGGCACTAAACTCCGCCACATACGCATTACCGCCGCCTACCAAAGTCGCCTGCACCGGGTCCACGGTCGGGAAGTCGGTCGAGCCAGTCAACCCCGTCACATAAGCCTCACCGGAGGAGTCGACGGCGATGCCGTAGCCAATGTCATAAATACTGCCGCCCAAATAGGTGGAGTAGACCAGGGCCGAGCCAGCGGCATTCAACTTCGCCACAAAGGCATCGGCGTGGGATCCGCTACAGATAGCGCAGGTGGCTTGGATCGCGTTAACTGTGGGGAAGTCGTGCGAAGCGTTATACCCCGTCACGTAGGCGTTGCCGGAGGAATCGACGGCAATGCCGTAACCATTGTCTTCATAACTGCCGCCCAGGTAGGTGGAGTAGACCAGAGCTGAGCCGGCAGCATTCAACTTCGCCACAAATGCGTTAGAGCCCACCGTGGACTTATTGGTCGCCTGAAGCGGGTTCACGGTGGGGAAGTTGCTGGATCCGGTCTCCCCGGTCACGTAGGCGTTGCCGGAGGAATCGACGGCGATGCCGTGGCCAATGTCGAAAGAACTGCCGCCCAGGTAGGTGGAGTAGACCAACGCCGAGCCGGCGGCATTCAACTTAGCCACAAACGCGTCAGAGTACCCGGATTTAGTCGCCCGAAGCGGGTTAGCGGTGGGGAAGTCGGGCGAGGCGGCCTGCCCTGTCACGTAGGCGTTTTCGGAGGAGTCGACGGCGATGCTGTAAGCTATGTCAGAATAGCTGCCGCCCAAGTAAGTGGCGTAGACCAGGGCCGAGCCGGAGGCATTGAGCTTGGCCACAAACGCGTTACCGTAGAGGCCGTGGTTAATCGCCTGGATCGGGTTCAAAGTGGGAAAGTCGGTCGAGCCGGTCTCCCCCGTCACGTAGGCGTTGCCGGAGGAATCGACGGCGATGCCGTAGCCAACGTCAAGATTATTCCCCCCCAGGTAAGTGGAGTAGACCAGGGCCGAGCCAGCAGCATTTAACTTCGCTACAAACGCGTCACCGGTAGCGCCATAACCGTGGTAATTCGCCTGGAACGGGTTCACGGTGGGGAAGTTATCGGATTGAGTGTAGCCCGTCACATAGGCGTTGCCAGCGGAATCGACGGCGATGGCGTAGCCATGGGTAGCCGGGTAGTAACCACTACTGCCGCCCAGGTAGGTGGAATAGCTGAGCACCGGGTCGATGACGAGTGGTCGAGTGTGGTCATAGGAAGCGACTTCGAATCCAACCCGGTTGCTTGCTTGTAAGACGAAGTCTCCCTCGACGGGCGTCGGTTGTCCGTGGTCCGTGGTCCGTTGCCCATTATTGATCGCGGGTTGGTAGACGAGCGGCTTGTGGAAACGAACCTCGCACCCGTCGGCTTCGACCACGAGGTCGCCATTCGTCGCGATTTGTAGGGGCGCATCGCGATGCGCCCTTTCTTGTAGCGGCGGCTTCACGCCGCCATCCTCGCTCGAGCGGTGGCGGGGTAAACCCGCCGCTACGGTGGGCGATTCAGGAACCGCCGTTCCATCGGGTTGGCGGGATAAACCCGCCGCTACGTCCAGCGCGATGACACTTAGGTCGGCGCCGGGGGCCACCACAAAATCGTATTCCAATTGCCCGCTTTGGTTGCCGTAATAAACCAGGTCTACGCCGGGATAGACGTTCTGGTATTTCACCTTGGCGTAATTCGGCACGTTCCTGCGCCACTTCTTGGAATCGTTGCCGATGAAATAATTGCTCTTGCCCGGGAGTTCGTCCGCACCAGCCACTGCTGCGCCGGCGTTGGCGCCCACAAGGCGCATTCGGAGGACCGTCGGACTCTCGCCGCTGTCCGCACAACCAGAAGAAGATGGTAGCGCTCCGATGGATCGGGGCGGGTTTTCCAGTTCCTGTCCCCATCTGTTTTCCACGCTGGCAAATGGAAACGGCAAGAGATTTGCAAGAGCCGCCCCGCTTGATCGGGGCGCTACGCCTGCCTTGCCTTTTGACTTGCTCTTTCGAGCGTCAAAACCGCCTCGTCCCCAGTAAGGAACAGCGAGTACCCTCTTCCGCGCGAGAGGAACTTGACCCGCCCATCCGTCTGGCCTTGATTGGCCTCGAAGCTCAACGGCAGCTTGCCGTAGTTTTCCGCCAAACGTATTTGCTGCCCACAGCTCGCCGCTTGCGCGGCGGCCGCATTCACCGTCGCCGCAGAACCTGGCCCGGCTTTCATTAGGTGCGGCCGAAAGAGCGCCGCCCCCGCGAGGATCATCAGCATTGCTGCTGTGCAAGAGTAAATGGGCTTCATCGTCCCCTCCTCCGCCCGTCGCTTTCAATTGTCCTGAGAAATCAGATTCGCCCTGCGTATGAAGCAAGTCTGAATCAGAGCAGGCGGGCTGTCAAGCTGAATTCCCTCCACTGAATTCCCTCAACCAGAACGGGGGATTCTGCGCCAGCCCCGCCGTGTGGATGCGAAGTTTTGGAGTGCGGCAGCTTGCTGCCGCTTTCCGCCCCGCGAGCTTGCTTGCGGCAATTTCGACCGAGCGCCCGATTCCCAGCCAGCAAGCTGGCTGGAGCCAAAGCGGCAGCAAGCTGCCGCACCCCACAGCTTCGCGCAGTTTTATTTACAGTGGGAACGTGACCCTGCTGCTGCCCGCGATCGGATGTCGGATTCAAGATTCCGGATTCCGGAAAAGGCCAGGAGAGGATTCGGGGTGCCGGATTCAAGATTCCGGATTCCGGCTAGAAAAACAACTTCACACCGAACTGGATGGTTCGTGGGCGGTGCGCGTCAATGGGATGCAGGAAGGCATTCCCCAAAAGGCAATTGACGCCGCCTCCGGCAAAACCCGCGGTATCGCCGGCGCCGCCGTAACAATTGATGGTATTCGTGCCAGTATTTCCGCGATCCGAATTGTATATTCTGAACTGAGTGTGATTGAAAACGTTAAATGCTTCTCCGCGCAGCTCCAGGCTAAAGGGTTCTTTCAACTGGACATGCTTAAGCAGCGCCATATCGAAGTTGGTGCGCCGGGGGTTGCGCATGGAATTTCGTCCCGCATCTCCGAAGGTGAGGCCCTCGGGGGCGGTAAAAGCGTTGGGATTCCCAAGGATTGGGCCAAAACTCAGGGGGTTGTTACCTCCTCCAGGGCGAATCGTGCCGGCGCCCTTCACGATGTCCGGGTAGGAGCCGGCCCCCGTGCCATTGGCTACGCCGGCGTTGTCAAGCACGGAGACTCCGGTGCCTGCGCTGCCGCCATTGATGATGCTGAAGGGCGTGCCCGTCTGGATGGTGGTGATGCCGGAAAGCTCCCATCCCTCCAGGAATTTCCGTGCCAGGGGTCGCTGCGCGAACCCAGGCGGGTTGTAGGGGCGATTAAGCTCGGTGTCATTCATATGGAAAAGATCCCAGAGACGGCCCAAGCGCGCCAGGTTGGGAATCTGGTACACATAGCCGACATTCAGGAGGTGCCGTTGGTCGAAATTTGACGATGCATAGTTAGACCTGAGGTCATAAGAATTCACCAGGGTAGCATCAAAACGGTCGGAGGAATCGTCGGCGGAGTATCCGTAAGAATAGCTAACGGTGGCACTCAGGGGACCTGCTGTGCGGCGTAGCGTCGCCTGAAGACCGTCGTAGTAGGAGTTGGCGACGTTCTCGAGTGAAAAGATCCTCCCCAAACCGGGCGCGAACTGCCGCAGCGTATTGACATCAGGGAAGAGGCGGCCTCCTCCATAGCAGGCCGCCTCGAGATTGATGAATCCGGCCTGCCCACTGGTGACAGTGATAGGCGTCGGGGGGGTAGTCGTGGTAGTCCCAAGGGTAAAATGCGTGCCATCGAAGGTATTACAGATGCCCGAGGTGATAGGCTGTCCCGGACTAAACGGGTTTCCTGCAGGATCCACAGGCGCCAACTGATTTATTTGACGCAGGGCGGTAAGATGCGTCCCCCTGCTGCCGACCAGAGCCACCGTCATGATCAGGGAGTTTGGGAGTGCGTGCTCCATGCTGAAGCTCCACTGCTGAACGTAGGGCCAGACGGCCCGAGTGGGAATCGCGGTCACGTTGAGCGGGTACGCCCCAGCTCCACTGCAACCGGTTCCGGCTCCGCCGATGCAGCTATAGCCGAAAGGGAAATTCTCGGTCATGTCGAGCACCAGAGGCGCACTTCCCTCCAATGACCCGGTGTTTGCCTCGTTACCCGTGCCGTGGTAGTAAAACATTCCGTAGCCCCCACGGATCGACGTCTTACCATCGCCCCGGACGTCCCACGCAAAACCCACACGGGGAGCGGGATTAATCATAGCGCCCAGGCCATAGTGGTCCGCCATGCAACTGACGGGCACCCAATTCCGTCCGCAGCGGACGATGCCGTTGGTAATTCGCGGGTCCAGGTTATTCAAATCCAAGGGAATAGTTGACAACGTATTAGGGTCTATTAGAACTCCCGTCAAGGGGTTGACCGCCAAGGCGTTCGAAGGATTATATGCTGTCGGCACCCAATTGTACGCATTCAAGTTCTTCTCGTGCCACTTTCCGAACACGCTCACGCGCAACCCAAGATTCAGGGTTAAGCGGGGATAGAAGCGCCAGTCGTCCTGGATATAGGGCTCGGCGGTTTTGTAGCGGTTGTAATATTTCATGCTGCCGCTATCCTGCTGAAAGGATCGAATGTTGCCCGCTAAGAAATCCGCAAAGGAGTTGGAAGTACTGAAAATACTGTTGACGTTCTCAAACTGTATTATTCCCTGTAGGTCACCCGTGATCGCGCCGCCGGGCGTATCATTTTCATTCTTTTCGCCATAAACGACGTGGATTCCAAATCCCAGAGTGTGTTTGCCCAATACCTTGGCCGCGTCGTCCCGGATCAGGAAAGTCGGATTGGTATGGTGGTAGGGCGCGAAAGAAGGATCCACCTCAAACCCATTCCCGCCATACGCCGCATTGGTGCCAGCGATCTCAATCCCCGGTAATTTCCCACCAAAACCATTATTAAACAAATATCCCGCCGTCAAGCCTGCCGGGCGCTGCCATTGACCACCGGGGCCGTTTAAATCGGCCAGGCTGATGTGGTCTGTGGTGTAACTTGCGGCAACTTCATTCAAAAAAGTGGGCGAAGCAACCTGGGTTACACGGGCCACCATGCTGACGCCCGGCCCGATAAACTTGTTTTCAATGGTGGGAAAACTATTTTGAAAGTAGCCCCATTGGGGGGTGGCCGCAACCGTATCCCACGAGTCATGGATATAGTGAAACATGGCCCGAAGATTCGAGTTGATATTGTGGTCGATTCGGAAAAGCTCTTCTCGCCAGTGCGTGGGCGGGGAAACGGTGGTATCGAAGCAAGATCCGATGGTGGAATTGCAACCTACCGAGGAGTTGGGCGCGGGAATAATACCGGTGCCCATGAGGAGGGCCGCAGTCGGATCAATCGGCACCTGGTTTCCCGGGAAGGTCAGCACGTAGCCCACAGTATCGGACGCGGACCTCTGTGGGCAGTCGGGAAAGGCTGTACGCTGAAAGTAAACCTGTTGTCCGGGTAACCCGCCAACTCCCTGTTCAGAAAAAGGGCAAACATCGCTAAAGTCTCCCTGACGCTCTCTTAATGAGGGGACTGCCTGGTTGAAGTCCTGGGGTGTTTTCTCCGGCCGGATTTCTTCCGAATAGAAGAAGAACGTCTTATCCTTGCTGCGATTGTAATGTCCGGGGATGAAAACCGGTCCGCCGAGCGTGAAGCCGAAGTCGTTCCTTCGGTAAAGCGGAGCCTTATAAGTCTGGTCGAAAAAATTACGCGCATTGAATATTTCATTGCGCACAAACTCGTAGCCATCACCGTGGAATTGGCTTGCCCCGGACTTGGTGGATACCAAAACCGTTCCGCTGGCGCTGCGTCCGTAAATTGCGCCGTAATTGGACGTCAGCACCTTCAACTCCTGGATGGCGTCAAGGCTGGGGAAGACGATCAGGGTGCTCTGGCTCCCGTTGATACCGGCATTCAAAACGTCGCTGCCGTCCACGTCGAAGGTGTTGTACTCAACGCGGCCTCCGTTTACGCTATACTTGACGCTGCCTTTCACTCCCACCACCGCCTCATCTTGGTTCGTTTGATTGCTAACGCCCGGCGCTAAGGTAATGAGCTGGGTGAAGTTGCGCCCGTTGAGCCCAAACGAAGTGATCTCTTTCTCGGTTATCTGGCCGGTCATTTGCGAGGTCTGGGTCTCCGCTTCGGCAGTCTTCTGGCCCGCGACGGTTACGGAAGAGACTGCTCCCGCGGGCTCGAGCGTCGCATCAATCTGGGCATGCTGGCCGGCCGCGAGAGTCACGGAGCTGGATTGAAAATCTTTGAATCCCTTGAGGGAGATGGACAATTTGTACGAGCCCGGCGGCAACCCTGCCACGGAATAGACGCCACTCTCATTGGTTATAACCTCTTTTTTCAGGCCGCTATCGTTAGTGATGGTGCAGACGGCGCCCTGAACTATGGCTCCAGACGTATCAAGGACGGTCCCACTGATGGAACCGCCTTCCTGGGAGAACGCGGCGCACACAAGAACCAAAGCGGCAAAAAAAGCACAAGGAACCGTTCTACGAAATTTCATGCGTCTCCACCATTGCTAATAGGAGTCCAAAAGTGACCACTACTTATGCGGCAGGATGGTTACGCGGATATGCTGAGAAGGTTAAGCGCGCGTGAAGAGTGCGCAATCCGCGATATCGCAGGCTGTTCGGGAGGTAGATAGATATGTTCGAGCTTAAGCTCGTGAATCGGGGCGATGAAGATCAAAATTATTATCGGAAGAAGCTACCCTTAAAGGACTAACTTCCCGAAGACGCCGCAAGGAAGCAAGATCGGGCAGTCCGAATATTGGGTGCTTGTCTCACCTCGTTTCACAAAGGTTCACCTGAATTTTACCTTGCCCTAATCCCGGCGCAACACAAATCACGCGATAATCCTTGCGCTCGCTGCGGAAACCGACTAGCAGACAATTTGGCTTGCCCAGCAATGATGGGGTCACCGGGGGAAGGTCTGGACATTGGGCGAGGCTCACAGCCTGCAGTCAACGTTCCTAATCTAAAGTGAGCGTTCGAAAGCAATTACCATGAGGAGGATTTTCATTATGATGAAAAAAGTTGCGAGCATGGCGACAAGGTGGAAGCTGGCGGTTCTGGTTCTATCTATTGTCGCGGCGATGTCACTCGCGCCGAACGGTTTTGCATCCGGACCCACGGTACTCTTTAACGGTGTGGGGAGCTCGGCGGCGTTCAATGCATTCGCACTGGCCGCACGGTATTCCAATGGAACTACCGGTGTGTGTGGTGCCCATAACTGGACAGCCGCATCCGGCACGGCTACCGGTTTTGACCAACGTTCAAGCTCGATTACTGCGGTGAGCGGAAGTATCTGGATCGTCTGGGACGCCGAACCCGCCACGATTGTCTGTGCCTATCTCAATATCGATTCCGTAGTGGGCAACAGGCTCTTCTTCGCGGTCCCAAGGGGCCTACTTGAAATACCCTCAAGCGCCATTGGTACTTTCAGCGCCACCAGCCAAGTACCGACTTTCACCGACGAAGCCTTGCCGTCGGACGTTTACACAGCCCTCAACGGAACAGCATTTAACGCGGCGATGAGCGACATCCGGCCGGAAGACGCGCTGTTTGCCACCACCCGCGCTTTGACCGCCCTGGGGACAGTGGTAACTGGAACAGCGTTTAAAGGCCTGGGTTATGGCCCTGGTCCGATCGGTTCACTTATCAACAGCGAATTCAGCACCAAGTACGCGCAGGTGGTTAATTTTGCCATGACTGGCACTGACCCTATCACGAGCGAAGCTGTACCTTCCTTCCTTGTCCAAAATGTTGGCGGCCAAGTCTTGATGGTATTAGTCAATACCTCGGATACCAGCGCCGCCGGGCTCGGCAACTCAGCGTTTAACAATGTTGGCCGCTTCACCTTGGGGCGGGTTCAGGCCGGCCTAACGACGAGAACTCGCGACCTCATTCCCAGCTCGGGGTTGCCTATCGTACCCCTGAACGTGTTGCTTCGTGAGCCTCTCTCTGGAACATGGAACACCATGGAGTATTGCATCCCCAATTCCAAAGAAGTTGCCCTTACCCAGGAGAACAATGTGAACCCGGCTGTGGATAACCCACTCAATCAGACCAGCGCTGATGGTGCAACGCGGCGGAGAGTGATTGGGACGGGCGAGATGGTGAAACAGGTAGGCCTTATTTCTGACGCCATCGGGTACGCCTTCTTCAGCTTTGGCAACGTTAAACCTATCGTCGGCACCGGCAAATACCTGACGGTGGATGGCGTGGACCCCATCCAAGCGACTTACACCGGCGGCACTTTGCCAACCTGCACTGCTCCATGCCCCGGCGCTGTTACCTTTCCCAACGTAATCAATGGATCGTATCCCATTTGGAACATTTTGCGCGTCATCACGGCCAGCCCAGCGCCTTCGGGAGTGAACTCGCTGATCTCGGCTGCGCAAACTCAAGTCGCGAGTATCCCCGATTTCGTTCCAATTGGCCAAATGCTGGTGTTTCGCTCCCACTATGCTCAATCCGGTTTCGGAGGAAAGGACGGTCACGCGCCTAGGGAGGTCGAATCGGGCGGTGACATGGGTGGAGCGGTGCTCACCCTCTCGGAGGACTTGGATAGCATAACCGATGTAAAGAAAGAAATTGGCAGTGTACATCAATAAAGTAGTAGCGGAATGAAGTCTGAGCGGAAACTGAGGCAGGTTGGCTAGTTTATGGCAATCTGCCTCGGTTGCCGTCTCCGGCCAGTCTGGCAGCTCCAAGTGCAATTCTCTCTGTGTATGGCCCACAGTAAAACTGTAACCAAAGGAATTCAGATTTGAGGCATTTTTTGTACGTGCAACTTCGGGCCGCGCGCCTACCTGCACTCTTGTTTCTCATCCTGATCCAACCGGTTTGGTATCCTTCCGCCCAAGCATCCTCAGAACCCATGTTCCTGAAGTCCGATCCCAGCCAAACCTCCACGGGCGCTGGAGGGGTTCCAGGACCCGGAATGGGCCATGAGGATTGGAGTTCACTCTCACTTGTTCCGAATATCCTGTCTTCTGAACGGCCGCTTCTTGGGGAAAAGGACGAATACCCGAAGTTCACCCGCGAACTTATCGAAGTTCAGTGGAGAGAGAATGATCCCATTTACCTCTACGTGGTACGGCCCCACGGAGTTGAGAAGCCTCCCGTCATTCTATATCTCTACAGCTATCCTTATGATAAGCCGCGCTTCCTGGACAAAGACTTTTGCGAACGGGTGACGGCGGAGGGCTTCGGTGCAATCGGCTTTGTTTCTGCTCTGACGGGTCAACGCTACCATAGCCGGCCCATGCGTGAGTGGTTTGTCAGCGAGCTCCAGGAAGCGTTGGTATGCTCCGTCCACGACGTTCAGATGATTCTCAACTTTCTGTCCGACCGCGGTGATTTTGACATGGACAGGGTCGGGATGTTCGGAGAGGGCTCCGGTGCAACCATTGCGATCCTTACTGCCGCTGTCGACGCTCGCATCAGAGCACTTGATTTGGTGAACCCCTGGGGCGATTGGCCCGACTGGATGGACAAATCCACTCTTGTCCCCGCGGCCGAGCGCCCAAATTACGTGAAACCTGATTTCTTACATCGAGTTGAACCATTCGACCCTGTCCGGTGGTTGCCGAAACTGGGGTCGAGGCGTATTCGACTGCAAGACATCATGGACGACTCCATGACGCCCGAAGTATGCAAGAAGCAAATCGAATCGGTGGCGCCGCGAAATGTACAAATAGTCCGTTATAATGACAGCCAAGCGGCGCTCAAGGCATTGGCGGGAGGCCAACTTTTCAAGTGGATCAAACAACAAGTCGGCGTTACGCCCCTTCAAACGACAAGAGTTCCATAGCGTCCCCGGTCATCAATCGCTCCTTCCGCAGCGCTTGGTTCTGCGCCAAGACGGTTGCGTGCAGCCCTGAAATGACCCTCTGCCGCGGTTCGTCCGAACCACTGGCCATAATGCTGCGTGCGTGCTTGCTGGTGTTTGCCGTGATGACCCTCGTCGGGTGCGGCGGAGGGGGACCTGCTTATACTCCCCCCAGCACTATTACCGTATCTTTCAGCCAAGTGCCCCCATCCACGATGCCGACTAGCGCACAATCGCAGATCATTGCCACCGTCGCGAACGATTCCTCGAACCAGGGTGTGGACTGGGCCGTGAGTTGCAGTACCGCAAAATGCGGCTCGTTCAGTCCTGCACATACGGCCTCCGGTCTTGCCACGGTGTTCACGGCCCCCGCTTCACTACCGTCCGGCGGTTCGGTGAACATCACCGCCGCGTCTACGACCGACAAAACAAAAACCGTCACGGTGACCATCGGAATTGTTAGTGGGGTCAACATTGCCATCACTCAGGCCCCCCCGGCTTCTCTTCAGACGTCAGGCCAGTCGGTGGTTGGCGCTACAGTTCAGGGCGATGCGGCAAATTTGGGTGTGGACTGGACGGTGACCTGTGGAAGCGCATCCTGCGGTACTTTCAACCCAATACATACCGCCAGCGGGGCCACGACGACGTTTTATGCACCCAATTCCGTACCGGCTCGCGGTAATGTGATCATCACCGTCACGTCCACCGCCGATGGCTCGAAAACCGCCGTTGTAACCCTGCCGATCACCGCTCTGATTTCCATCGCATTTACGCAGGCGCCGCCTGCCACTTTGTTAACTACCGCGCCCGCGGCAATTGTTGCCACTGTAACCAACGACTCTGCGGGTCTGGGTGTAGATTGGGTCGTGACCTGCGGCAACTCAAGCTGTGGTTCTTTTGGTCCCTCTCATACGGCCAGCGGCCAGCCGACGACCTTCACGGCCCCGGCGTCCTTGCCTCCGGGTAATACCGTCCTCATTTCGGCCATCGCTACGGCCGACAGGACCAAAAGTACGTCGGCAGTGGTTGCCGTCAACGGCATCGCTTCCAGCGTGTCCATTAGTTTCATTCAGTTACCGCCTGCTTCCCTGCAAACTGCCGCTGTCGGCACGCTGGCTGCCGCCGTGACCGATGACACTGCGGGTATGGGTATGGATTGGACGGTGAACTGCAACCTTTTGAACTGCGGTTCGTTCAATCCTGCTCACACCACCAATGGTGTCCCCACCACGTTTACGGCCCCCGCTTCTATACCTACGGGCAGCACCGTCACCATCACTGCCGCGGCTACCGCTGATCCGACCCAGGTGGCTACGGCCACAGTTGCCATTAGCAGCGCCGGGAGGGCCACGCTTCTCAACGGGCAATATGCTTTTTTAATTACAGGGACTGACGCCAACGGCTTCTATTCTGCCGTTGGAAGCATTGCTACGGACGGCGCGGGGAACATTTCCTCCGGTGAGGAGGATTTGGCGGATCTTCATCTTGTGCATCACGCCACGCTCACTGGAACCTACACCATCGGGGGCGATGGGAGCGGCACCATGAAGCTGTTTGCCAGTGACACTGGGATCGGCGTCAATGGCATGCAGACTTTCGGCTTTACGGTGGTCAGTCCCCAACGCACCCTGCTGTTTGACAGTGGCGCCAACTCGACGGGGACCCTGGACCTCCAAACCCCAGGCAGTTTCACCTCGAGCGCCCTCACCGGCGCTTACGCCTTTGCCTTTTCAGGCGTCGACCTGACCAAGGTACCATCTGTCGCGCTCAACCTGGGTGGAGTCCTTTCGGCGGATGGCGGGGGAAACTTCAGTAACGTCATCGAAAACGTGAATGATGAGGGGACCGTCACCTCCAATACTTCTCCCACGGGGACATATTCCGCCCCCGACTTGTCCGGCCGCGGCACAGCTACGCTCGGCTCTTCCAGCTTCGTCTATTATGTGGTCAATTCCGGGGCGCTCAGGTTTGTGGAGACCGATAATTATGGCCTTACCGCCGGCGCCTTCCTCGCCCAAGCGATGGTGAGTGCGCCGGACGGTGCCTTCGCAAGGACAACCTCGCCCTCCCCCCGAGCCGCCGTGGTGCCCCCCACCTTCACCAACGCTTCGCTGACCGGAAACTACGCCTTTACCGTAACGGGAATGAGCTCTTCCGGTTCACTGGTGGCCGGTGGTGTGTTCACCGCGGATGGGAACGGAAACATCACCGCCTCAGCCGTGGACGTCAATAACGCCGGTACCGTGGCCAACGGCACGCCCTCGGGCACTTACACGATTGCGTCCGGGGGCAATGGTACTCTCACCCTAAGCAGCGCGGTCGGCGGACTCTCTCAGTTCGCCATCTATGTCACAACCAATCAGGGCGTCCTCCTTTTCGGTCTCGATCCCGGTTTCAATAGTAGCGGCAGGGTTCTGAGCCAGAACCCGGTGATCTCTGCCACGACGTTCATGGGCAATTACACGGCAAGCTTTCAGGCTGCGATCAGCAGCGGCCACGAAGACCTCGTGGGCTTGATCGTCTCGGACGGCGTCTCCGCCCTTACCGGGAATGCGAATGTTCTTCGGGTGGGAAGCGGCGGGACAGTCACCCTGACACCCGACGCCGCAATTACAGGTACCTTTGTGGCCAACTCCAATGGGCGGTTTACCGGCACGCTGGACACGACCCCTACCGGACCTATGCAACCGGTCTTTTACGTCGTAGACAGTTCCAGCGTACTTTTCCTGGAGGCGGATAGCAATGGCGAGGGCACAGGCCTCCTGCAATTACAGCAGTACACGGGCACTCCAACCATCTCCCTGGCGTTCACGCAGCCTCCGCCGTCTTCTCTGCTGCCGAGCGCCCAAGCGACGGTCAGTGCCACGGTGACTAACGACTCCGCCAACCTGGGTGTGGACTGGGTGGCAAGTTGCGCCGGCGTGAATTGCGGTTCATTCAATCCCCCCCACACGGCAAGCGGCGCGACGACGAGTTACACGGCCCCCCCATTTTCGCCTGGCGGCGGCACGGTGACCCTCACGGCGACCGCAACCGCCGATCCCACCAGGACCGCCGTGGCTACGGTGATAGTCATTGCCCCCACTGTCTCCATCACCTTTACGAATTCGCCGCCTTCTTCTTTGCAGACAAGTGGCCAAGCGATGGTCAGCGCCACGGTCGTCAATGATCTGGCGAACCTGGGAGTGAATTGGGGGGTGAGCTGCGGGGGAGCCAGTTGCGGGTCGTTCAATCCTGCTCGTACGACGAGTGGAGTAGCCACGACCTTTACGGCGCCCGCGACCGTGCCGTCGGGCAGTACCGTCACCATCACCGCCACTGCCGTCGCCGCTCCCACCCAAGCTGTCAGCGCCAACATTACGATTACGTCAGCGTCCCTCCCGGGGCTTCCCCAGCTCCTAAACGGACAGTACGCCCTTATTCTTACCGGCACTGATGCCAACGGCTTTTATGCTGCCGTCGGAAGCATTACCGCGGACGGCGCTGGAAACATCACCGGGGGCGAAGAGGACTTCGTTGATCCGGTGGCTTCGGTTCCCAAGGCTGGTCTCACGGGAACTTACACGATTGGAAACGACGGGCGCGGCACCCTGTCGCTCACTTCCACCGCCGCAAGTATCGGCGTCGATGGCGCGCAGACCATGAGTTTTGCCGTCGTTAATTCCCGCCATTCCCTCATCACCGAATTCGATAGCAGCGCGACTTCCAGCGGGAGCCTCGACCTCCAGAGCCCCGCCGGCTTCTTGCAGAGTTCCATTTCCGGCGGCTACGCCTTCGCCCTTTCGGGCGTAGATCCAACCAAGCCGGGATCGGTGGCCTTGGACCGCGGTGGGGTCCTGACGGCGGACGGCGCCGGGAACTTTATTAACGTTGCAGCAGATGTGAACGATGGCGGAACGGTTTCGGCGAATAGTCCTGTGGGGACATATACAACCCCGGACTCGTTCGGTCGCGGGACGGCCAGCCTGGGTTCCTCCAGCTTCATCTATTACATGGTGAATTCCAGCACCCTCAGATTGCTGGAGACGGATAGCAATGGGCTCACGGCCGGTGCGGCGCTTGCGCAAGGTAGCGGGCCCTTCTCGAACACCTCCCTCTCCGGCAACTTCGCATTTACCGTCGCCGGGAAGAGCGCCACCGGTTCCCTGGTTGGCGGCGGGCTGTTCACCTCTGACGGAAATGGCAATATCACCTCTTCGGTAGTGGACGTTAATGACGTCGGCGCGGTGACGAACGGCACGCCACTGGGAACCTACACGGTCGCGTCCAACGGTCGCGGCACCCTCACCCTCGCTACGGGCGGTGTCGGCGGACTCTCCCAGTTTGCCGTATACCTGACGCAGAATCAGGGCGTGCTGATTTTCGAGCTCGATTCGGGTTTGACCAGCAGCGGCACGGCGTGGGCCCAGACCGGAGCTATTTCCGCCTCGACGTTTAAAGGCAACTATTCCGCCAACTTTGATGGCAACAGTAGCGGGGAGGTAGATTTCGTTGGCCAGGTCGTTTCCGACGGAGTCTCCGCCCTCTCTGGAAAGGTGGATATCAACCAGTATGGGAGCAGTACTTTAACTCCTGGCGCAACGCTTACCGGGACTTTTGCTGCAAACTCGAGTGGGCGGTTCACAGGCACACTGGACACGAGCCCCACGGGAACACGGCAAGAAATCTTCTACGTCGTAAACAGTTCCACCGCGCTATTCATCGATGTGGATGGCAACAGCGAAGGCAGCGGCCTGCTGCAATTGCAGCAACTCTCGGGCGGCTTGCCTATTTCCATTGTGTTCACGCAAGCCCCTTCTTCTTCCCTGGGCGCCGGTGGCCAAACCACGATCAGCGCAACAGTCACCAATGACAGCGGAAGTCTGGGCGTGGACTGGACCGTGAATTGCTCCAGTGCGAGCTGCGGCTCGTTCAATCCCACTCACACCGCCAGTGGCGCCACCACGACCTTCACGGCTCCCGCCTCCATCCCGGCGGGGAATTCCGTAAACATCGGCGCCACGGCCACCGCCGATCCAACCAAAACCGCCTCGGCAACGGTGACGATTCTCACTCCTGTTTCCGTCACCTTCAGCCTATCTCCGCCCACTTCCTTGCAGATCGGGACACAAGCGACGATGGGCGCCGCGGTGGCCAACGATGCCGCGAATGCGGGCGTGGACTGGACGGTGACTTGCGGCGGTTCGAGCTGCGGCTCGTTCAATCCCACGCACACGCCAAGTGGCGCTACCACGGCCTTCACGGCTCCCGCCTCCCTCCCCCCAGGGAATACCGTGACCATCACGGCCACCTCCACCACGGATCTGACCAAAACCGCGACGGCAACGGTATCGATTACGAGCAGCGCAAATATCACCGTCACCTTCAGTCCGGCGCCGCCTCTTACCCTTCAACAGGGCGCGCAGACCACCCTGAGTGTGACCGTCGCCAACGACTCCCAGAGCAAGGGCGTGGACTGGTCCGTGACTTGCGGCGGGTCGAGCTGCGGCTCCTTCAATCCTACGCACACGGCCAGCGGGGTGGCCACCACCTTTACCGCTCCCAGTTCCGTGCCTCCCGGCAATACCGTGACGATTACCGCGGCTTCCACCACCGATCCCACCAAGACGGCCGCGGCAACGCTGACGATTGTCAATCCGAATCCGATTGCCGTCACTCTCACGCTCGCGCCGCCTTCTTCCCTGGGGGCGTTGTCTCAGGCGACGGTGAGCGCGACGGTGGCCAATGATTCGCAGAACAAGGGCGTGGACTGGACGGTGAGTTGCAGCGGGTCGAGCTGCGGCTCGTTCAGTCCCGCGCACACCGCGAGTGGCGCCACGACCACCTACACGGCTCCCGCTTCGGTGCCTGCCGGCAATACCGTGACCCTGACCGCCACCTCCACCGCCGATCCCACCAAGAGCGTCAGTGCCACCGTGACCATCGTGCCTACTATCACCATCGCCCTCACGGAAGCACCGCCTTCTACCATGGCGCCGTCGGCTCAGGCGCCATTGATCGCGACCGTTGCCAATGACCTTCAGAGCAAGGGCGTGGACTGGACCGTGACTTGCGGCGGCTCGAGCTGCGGCTCGTTCAATCCCGCGCACACCACCAGTGGCGCCACGACCATTTATACGGCGCCCGCCTCCGTGCCTTCCCCGAATACGGTAAGTATTACCGCTAGCTCCACCGCCGACCCCACCAAGACAGTCTCCGCCTCGGTAGCGATTGTGGCTCCTATTTCCATTGCGTTTACTCAGGCCCCGCCTACGTCCCTACAGACGTCGGCGGCGGCGAGTATCAGCGCGACCGTCAGCAATGACCTGGCAAACCTGGGCGTGGACTGGACCGTGACTTGCGGCGGGTCAAGCTGTGGTTCGTTCTCTGCCACGCACACGAGCAGCGGGGCTACGACGACCTTTACGGCTCCCACTTCCGTGCCTCCCGGCAATACCGTGACAATTACCGCCAATTCCACCTCCGACCCCACCAAGACGGTCTCCGCCACCGTAGCCATCACCAACCCCGGCCTTGTGTCGCTTCTCAAGGGACAGTATGCTTTCTCCTTTAAAGGAATTGACACACAAGGCGTAGGCAACTATGCGGCTGTCGGAAGCATTACGGCCGATGGCTTGGGCAACATCACCGCCGGGGAAGAGGATTTTGTTGATACCGGCATCGGCAGCCCACATCTGGCCACCCTCACCGGAACCTATACGATCGGCACGGACGGACGCGGTAAGATGACCCTCACCGCCTCGGACACCACCATTGACGTGAACGGGGTGCAGATTTTAAGCTTCGCCGTAGTCACTCCCCAGCACGCGCTGGTCATTGAGTTCGACAGCTTCGCCACCTCCAGTGGGAGCCTTGACCTCCAGACCCCCGGTAACTTTTCTCTCGGCTCTATTTCAGGCCCCTATGCGTTCGTCTTCACGGGTCTCGATTTCACGGCCGTAACCAGCATGGCTCTGGGTGGGGTGATGACCGCTGATGGCGCCGGAAACATCAGCAGTTCAGCAAACGACCTGAATGATGGGGGGGTGGTCACGGCCAATTCATTCACCTCGGGGACCTATACGGCTCCCGACTCCTTCGGGCGGGGAACGGCCACACTCGGCTCCTCCAACTTCTTCACGTATTATGTGGTCAATTCCGGAATGCTTGATTTCGTAGAGGTCGACTCCAACTTTCTTACCGTCGGCCCGGCGTTCGCCCAGGGCTCCACGCCCTTTTCGAATTCTTCGCTTTCCGGCAACTTTGGCTTCACCGTCGCCGGCCAGAACTTTGTAAACTCGCCGCCTTCCGTCCCGCTTGTAGCGGGCGGGCTTTTCGTCTCCGACGGAAATGGCAACCTCACCAGCGGAACCGTGGATGTCAATAACGGCGGGGTCGTGACCAACGTCCCGATCGCCGCCGGCAGCACCTATACTGTGGCTTCCAACGGGCGTGGCACCCTTAACATTCTGGGCGGAGGCACAGGTAGTCTCTCTCAATTCGCGATTTACCTTACGGCAAACCAAGGTGCTCTTATCCTCGAGCTCGACCCGACTCTGACGACGAGTGGGACCGCTTTTGCCCAGAGCGCGGGTGTTTCTGCCAGCACCTTAATGGGCAACTACGCTTGGAACTTCGACGCTGCTACCGCGGGCGGCGAAGAGGACTCGGTTGGCCAACTGGTCTCGGACGGCGTTTCCGCGCTCACGGGAACGGTGAACACCAACCAGCCCGGCAGCCTCACTCTGGCATCCGCGGACCCGCTGACGGGCGCTTTCACCGCGACTTCGAATGGACGTTTTGCCGGCACCATGACTACGAATACTACCGGTATAGTTCAAGGGGTTTTCTACGTACTGGGGTGCTCCCAGGGGCTGTTCCTGGAACTGGATCCTCCCAGTCAAGGGACAGGTCTTCTGCAATTGCAACAGCTCGCCAGCGGTCCGGCTATTTGCTTGAGCCAGGCGCCGCTTCCGTCCTTGCAGACGGGTACCCAGGCGACCTTGATCGCCACCGTCATCAACGACCCGGCAAGTGGAGGCGTTGACTGGTCGGTGAGTTGCGGCGGTTCGAGTTGCGGATCATTCAACCCTGCTCACACGGCCAGCGGCGCCCCGACCACATATTCGGCCCCTGCTTCGGTCCCTTCTAGCAACACGGTGACCATCACCGCCGCCTCGACGACCAATTCGGCCAGGACCGTCACGACGACCGTAACGATTACCACCTTGCCCACCATTTCGGTCACCTTCTCGCAGGCGCCGCCGCCTACCTTGGGGGCAGGAGCCAAGACAAAAGTTGGCGCCTCCGTGTTCAACGACTCCTTGAACGCAGGCGTGGACTGGTCGATGACTTGCGGGAGCTCAAGCTGCGGTTCGTTCAGCCTCGCTCACACGGCCAGTGGGGCATTGACGACCTTTACGGCTCCCGCTTCGGTGCCTCCCGGCAATACCGTGACGATTACCGCCACCTCCACCGCCGATCCGACCAAGATGACCTCCGCCACCGTGGCGATCACTGTGCCTATTTCTGTCGCGTTCACCCAGACGCCACCCACCTTCATGCACACGTCCGCCCAGGCCACGGTTAGCGCCACCGTCACCAACGACAACTTGAACTTGGGCGTCAATTGGGAGTTGACATGTAGCCAATCGAATTGCGGTTCGATCAACCCCACTCACACGAGCAGTGGCGGCCAGGCCACGTACACGGCCCCGGCGACCGTGCCTGCCGCGAATCTTACCGTGACGATCACCGCCGCGGCCAAGGCGGATCCCAGCAAGTCTCAGTCGAAGGGCGTACTGGTTGTCGGTCCTGTTTCCATTACCTTCTCCCAGACGTTGCCGACTTCTATGAATACATCCAGCCAGGCAACGATGAGTGCCACGGTCCTCAACGACCCTGCGGGCGCGGGTGTGGACTGGACGGTAAGCTGCGGGAGTTCGAGTTGTGGCTCGTTTAGTTCCCCTCACACGGCAAGCGCGGTTACTACGACTTATACAGCTCCCGCCACAATTCCTGCCGGCAACACCGTCACGATTACCGCCGCTGCCACCGCCGATCCCACGAAATTTACCAGTGGGACGATAACGATCACGAGTCCGGGAAACGTCTCCCTTCTCAATGGCCAATACGCCTTCCTTTTGACGGGGACAGACGAGTATGGTCTCTACACTGCCGCTGGCAGTCTGAAGGCGGATGGGGCCGGTAACATCACCACAGGCGAGGAGGATTACGTTAATACTATAACTCCCTATTCAACATTACTCAAGACAGGAAATTATCAAATAGGGAGCGACGGGCGGGGTTCAATCACGCTGACATGGTACAACACCAGCATCGGACAGTCCGGCACGCAAACCATGAGCATTTCGGTGGTCAGCTCCCAGCACATCCTCATCACCGAGTTTGACAACGCCGCCACGTCGAGCGGGAGCCTCGACCAGCAGACAACCACCAACCTGTCGAGTGGCGGCTATTCCTTTGCTTTCACGGGCCTCGATATCACTCCCTTCCAACTGGCCAATCCCGGTCCAGCGCTGCCCATGTCACTTGGTGGCGTCATGACGGCAGACGGAGCCGGGAATTTCACCGGGGTCTCGATGGATGTGAATGACAACGGACAGATCAGTTCTAAGAACGGGTCCGGAACTTACTACATCCCGACGGACTCGTTTGGCCGAGGAACGGCTACCCTCCCCGTATTCAGTAGTTCATCCTGCCCCTCGTCTCTATCCACGACCCTGACCTTTACCTATTATGTGGTCAATTCCACAACTGCTCAATTCGTCGAGACGGATATATGCGGGCTGACCGGCGGCTCCGCTTACGCGCAGGGAACCGGACCCTTCTCGAAGGCTTCGATCACCGGTAATTACGCCTTTACCTTGGCGGGACCGACGGCGAACGCGACGGGCTCTCTGGCCGCGGGTGGCCTGCTCACGGCAAACGGCAGTGGTACTCTGACGAGTGGAATCGTTGACGTCAACAACGCCGGTACGGTGACGAATGGAACCCCCGCGGGCACCTACACCATGAGTGCAAACGGTCGCGGCAAACTCACTTTTAATAGCTCCACCGGAGGGGTGTCTACGTTTGGGATCTACGTGACGCAATCCCAGGGGTTGCGGCTCGTCGAGCTTGATTCGAGCTTGACCGGCATTGGCGCAGCGCTGCCTCAGACCGGGACGATTACTAGCTCGGCGTTCCAGGGGAACTACTCTATCAACTTTGACTCCGCCATCACGGTCAACGTTAACTCCACCATCCAGAGTGGCGAGGAGGACGTGGTCGGCCAGGTGGCTGTGGACGGCGTCTCAGCCTTGACCGCCGGGCATGTCGATCTCAACCAACATTTCCCGGCCGCTACTTTGGTTCCCGCCCTTCTGGCGCCGGGCATTGGCTTAACGGGCTCCTTTAGCGGGAATTCCAACGGTCGCTTCACCGGCACTCTGAACACAAGTACGACTGGAACACTACAAGAGATCTTCTATATTGTGAATAGCTCCACTGTGTTGTTGTTGGAAGTCGATGCCAACGGTCAGGCGACGGGCATCTTGCAGTTGCAGACGCTCTAATAGGATTTCGCTCGGCGCGTCGCCAGCCAATTGTGGATAAAGGGCCAATGCCCATGAATGGGGACTGATATCAAGTTCATGGGCCAACTCGGGGCTTGGGGCTGGACCATCGAGAAGCGACATTATGTCGTATACAGCCCGCCTGCGGCTATGAAAGCGGCTCCCTTCCTCAATTGAGGAGAGGTGGGGGGCTGATTGCGACTTTAGGTTTTCGGCTTGAGGAGATCAGCACCCCGGCGCTCGGCGCGCCACCCCTCCTGAATCAGGAGGGGAATTGCCCGGACCACTTTCATCCCCCGGAGCGTTTTCATCCCCCGAGCATTTTCAGCCCGAAGCTTATTCATTTTCCGTGGCGAGCCGAACGCTCATGCGCGTCTGCGCATAACCCGCCAGGCTGGACCACTCTCGACGGAGACCGGACGGACCCTACCTAAAATTCTTGATCAGCACCGCGTCGGTCGGTTCCGTGCCGCGGGAGAGGGCCAGGCGGCCATCGCGGGACCAGTCGAACCAGAAAATCTTGTCCGAAGTGAAAAGCGTGACAGGCTTCGGCGGACCGCCCGCCACCGGCTGCTCCCAGACGTTCCCCACCCCATTCACATTGTTGACGAAAGAGATCGCGTGTCCATCGGGGGTCCAGACAAAGGGGCCTCCGGCAGTGGCAGGCAGAGGGAAAACTTTGGCGGGTTGGCCGCCCGCGAAAGGAACCATCGCCAGGCTGACGTTCTGATTCTGGTCTGGAGAGTAGAAACAGGCAATCCACTTGCCGCCGGGAGAGACAGACGGCCAACCCGAGTTGTAGTCCGTCAACGGGGACGCCGGGCCGCCCTCGCTCGGAACCTTCATCAGAGTAAACTTCCCGCCCTGGGAACGGCTGAAGACTACCCACTGGCCATCTGGAGATATGCTGGGGTACGAATCAGCTTTACCCTGCGTAAGCTGTTTCAGGTTGCCACCGTCCATATCCATGCGCCAGATGTTGGCCTCGCCACTTCGATGGTCCCCGCGGGTGAAGGCAATGAAGCTGCCACGGGGAGAGGCGGCGGGGTAGCCGGAACCTGAGGTTGCCCCTTCGTTGGCGGTGAGCCGTTTAGGGTTCGAGCCGTCCCCACCCATTTCCCAAAGGTCTTGGTGCTCGTTCGAATACGAGTAATAGACAACTTTCCCATCCGGCGTCCATGCCAAGCCGCCCGAGCCGTCGTCGCTCTGGTTCGTGGCGCTCAAGGTCCGGGCTTCGGACGGCTTGCCGGGCGCGACCGTCTGGACGGTGTTAACAGCCTGGAGGTGCAGGGCGAGCAGCGCCTTTCCGTCTGCGCTCGCCCGGACTCCCATATAGACCGAAAGGTCATGGGTGATCTGCCGGGTTTCGCCCCCCTCCAGCGAGACTTCGTATAGTTGGATGGGCTCCGCGTAATACCCCGCCACCACCAGGTGGCCGCTTCCCGGAAGCCACGTGAGATCCAAGACGCGCCTCCAGTGTACGCCCGCCACGGGATGGGTCTGACCGCCATCCGCCGCGATGGTGGTTAAAACCGGCTGGGGGGTCTCGGGAGCATAGGCCAGGGTCTTGCCGTCCGAAGACCACGCGACGCGGTTCCCGGAAATGCCCTCGGGCCGCTTATAGGACGCCAACAACCGTTCGCCAGAGCCATCCGGCGCGGCGGTCAGCAAGCTGTCTTCCCCCATGGTGGTCCGCACAAAAGCCACCCGCTGGCCATCGGGTGAAAATGCCGGCGGGCCTGAGATCCCCGCCAGCATCTTTCTTGGACTTCCACCCAGAGACGGGACCTGATAAAGGTCGCCGCTGGGTTTCAGGTTACTTTGGCGGACGAAATAGACGTAGCTGCCATCGGAAGAAAACGCTAGCGGTAGTTTACTGCGAAAGTGGTTCTGCCGAGGGCATCTAATTCCGTAATTCTCTGCAAACAAAGTCTTTACGTTCGAATCGCTTTCGAGG
>Ga0209039_10000754_pt1 | contig 31138 bp, 27 predicted proteins | sample BogFormECP12_OM1_FD_188238 | JGI IMG/M metagenome (GOLD analysis project Ga0209039, IMG submission 188238) | Bog forest soil microbial communities from Calvert Island, British Columbia, Canada - ECP12_OM1 (SPAdes) (version 2) | ecosystem: Environmental > Aquatic > Freshwater > Wetlands > Bog ... | reverse complement strand
CCGGCAACCGCTCCCTAACGGTCGCGGCTCCGATCCGAGCCGGTTCCATCGTCCGGCAACCGCTCCCTAACGGTCGCGGCTCCGATCCGAGCCGGTTCCGTCGTCCGGCAACCGCTCCCTAACGGTCGCGGCTCCGATCCGAGCCGGTTCCATCGTCCGGCAACCGCTCCCTAACGGTCGCGGCTCCGATCCGAGCGGGGGCGTCGGCAGGCGGTGTTCCAATCAAGGACCAAATCTCGCGGTCAGAGCACTGGGTTTACAGTCGTGCGCAGGTCGCGGCCCGGTGCGGAGCGTGATTGCTGCGCGGGGCGCGCACGTTCCCCGGCGAAGGCGGCGGGCGGCTTCAGACGACCATCATATGATGATCGGGACAATCGAGTTGGATGGCGTCGTAGATTTGGTCAAGCAGGCCCAGGCCGTGGCGGGCCAGGAAGGGAAGGATGGAGTAGAGACGCTCCTGCAAGTGGCGCTCGGGACAGAGCAGGCCGCTGAGCGCGGCTGCGTCTTCGGTCGCGCGGGCGTCGCGGCGCATGGCTTCGCGGCCGGCTTTGCTTTCTACTTTACCGATTTGATAACGGATCTTGCGCGCGCTGTGGTCCAGGGCCTGGGCTAACGTGGGATCGAATGCGACGAGCTCGCCGCGCAGGCGGTCGACGGCGCGGCCTACCGTGTCGGCGCTTTCGCGCAGCGCGCCGGCGAGAGTGGGTGGAACCAGGCGGGCGGCGATGCGGTGGCGGATGGCCTCTTCGCCTGCAAAGAAATCGGTGAGCGCCAGATCGTAGCGATCGAGGAGCTTCTGGCTGTGCGCGTCGAGGATGGTGAAACCGGCGCGCGGCACGGCCACGGGCATGCGGCCGGGAATGGCGCGGTAGATCACTTCGGACTGGGCGAGATAAGCCATTTCAGCGGGGCCGAGGATGGAAGCGGCGGAAGGCAGGATGGAATCCTGCACTACGGGGCGGAGCAGGGCATTGGGGGAGAGCGATTCGGCGCGGTCCTGCAACTCTTGCGAGGAGATGCGGCGGCCGTTGAGCATGTACTCGGAGCCACGACGGCGCAGCGCGAGGCGTTTGCCGTTTTCGAGGAGGAAGAAGAGGGAAGTCTGTTCTTCCATGTGCACCTGCGCGTGGTATCCGGCGGCGGCCAATTCCCGGTTGCGAGCGAGGATGGCGGCGCCCAACTGCGGCGCGGCTGCGACGGTCGAGCGCAAGACCGGGGCGGCCAGCTGGCGGAAGGCGGGAAGGAGCGGATCCACCTGCAAAATGTCGAATTTGGCGAAGAGGCCGTGGAGCAGCTCGCCGAAGGCGCGGCCCATGGTGTTGCCGGGATGGTAAGCGGCGGCGGCGAGCGAAGTCATGTCATCGGCGAAGGGCAGGCCGGCGAGCGAGGCGCGCAGTTGGTCGATGGGGGGCGCGGCGAGCGCGATTTCGCCAACCGGCTGGGCGCTCGAGGAGCGGCGCATTTCGAGCTTATGGGGCCGGTAGCGTTTGTCGAAGACCCAGGCGTGGTTGACTTCGGCGAAATCGTGGTCCTGAGTGGCGAGCCAGAAAACCGGGACGGCCGGGATGCCCTGTTCAGTGAGCCACCGTGCGAGGCGCGCGGCGTGTAACGCCTTGTAGGCGGTATAAGCGGGACCGGAAAACAGGCCGACCTGCTGGCCGGTAACCACGGCCACAGTGCCGGGTTGGGCGAGGCGATCGAGCGACCGGCTGTCGGCATTTTGCGGGCCGAGCGCGGCGACTAGGGCGGCGCGTTGTTCGGCCGGGAAGTTGATTTCGTGGGCGGCGGCGCGGAAGGAAGCGAGATCGCGGAGGGGATGGCGGTAAAAGGCGGCCGTGCGCTCGGGATGATAGAAAACGTCCGCTGCGAGAGCAGAAATGTTCGGCAGATCAGTCTGGCGGATGCAGGTACACGGCATTCGAGGATCACCTTAGCAGATGATTGTTTTCCATTGGAGGATTCGCGGGTTCGGCATGCGGCGGCGTTGCAGGCTGGAAAGCCATGCTCCACGTTGCCGGCCGGCCAGGAGGCCGGTCCCACCTGGGGTCAGCCGGTGGGCAAATAGCGGGAGATGTCGTTATAGATGACGAACAGCACGAGCATCATGATGCAGACGAATCCGACCTTGAACACGGTTTCCTTGACGGTGATGCTGAGGTCGCGGCGCATGATCATTTCGATGAGGAGCATGAGGATGCTGCCGCCGTCGAGAACCGGAATGGGAAGCAGGTTAAAGATGGCCAGTTGCAGGCTGACCATGGCCATCAAGGAGAGGAAGACGGACGGACCTTCGCGGGCGGCGTCGCCGGAAAGCTGGATCATGCCGATGGGGCCGGTGAGGTTTTTGGCGGACATGCGGCGCTGCAGCATGCCTTGGAGGACCTTGCCCATGAAGAGGGCGCCTTCGAGATTCTGTTTGCAGGATTCGCGGAGCGCGGCGGGAAATGAGAGCTTGGTGGTGATGTAGGTGATCTTCTGCTCGGGGGCGACGCCGATCATGTAACGCGGCTGGCCGGGCTCCAACTTGGCGAAGATGGGCTGGACGCTGACGGTGTGATTCACTCCGTTGCGCTGGTATTCGATTTGGATGGGGTTGCCGCCGGATTTCTCGATGATCTCGTGGAACTTGACGGCGGAGTGGATGGGCTGGCCATTGACGGCCACCAGCAAGTCGCCTTCCTTGAGGCCGGCTTTCTCGGCGGGGTATCCGGGCTCGATGCGGTGGAACTGAATTTCGGCGCGTTCATCCCAGCCGGCGTAGCCGACGCCGAGGCGCTCGCTCAAGATGGGTGTGACGGTGGTATTGAAGCGCTGGCCGTTGCGCAGGATGGTGAGGTGCATGACGCGGTATGCGCCGGTGACCTCTTTCATGCCGACATCTTCCCAGGTGGGGTTTTCCTTGCCGTCGAGGTTGACGATGCGGTCGCCATCGCGGATGCCGGCTTTGTAAGCGGGGGAATCGGGGACGACGTGGCCGATATTGGCCTGCAGGTCGGCGTCGGATTCGCGCTGGTACTTCACCATGTACATGCCGGTGAGGATGCCGACGGCGAGCAGGACGTTCATGAAAGGGCCGGCGAACAGGATGATGAGGCGCTGCCAGCGGGGCTTGGCGATGAAGGAGCGGGGGTCGTCCTCGGGGTTGACAATGCCGTCGTCGCCGGAGTTGTCGCCGGTGGTGGCTTCGGTGGAGCGGAGATCGGCCGCGGTTTCACCGGCCATTTTGACGTAACCGCCGAAGGGGATGGCGGAGAAGCGGAAGTCGGTTTCACCGCGGCGGAAACCGAACAGACGCGTGCCGAAGCCAAAGCTGAAGGCTTCCACCTTGACGTCGAAGAAACGGGCTGCCAAGTAATGCCCGAGCTCGTGGAAGTTGATCATCACGCCGATCAGGAGGAGCAGCCACAGAACATTTTCAATGAAGTGCATATAAACTCACACGGCGACCGCGCCGGGGATGCGCGCGGCTACCAATTGGCTCGCCAGGGCCCGCGATTGGCGGTCGATCTCCAGAATTTCGCCGACGGTTGAGGGAGTGCGCGACGGCATTTTGGACAGCGTTTCGGACACTATTTCATGGATGGCCGGATAGGAGATTTTTCTCTCCAGGAAAGCCTCCACGGCAATTTCGTCGGCGGCGTTCAATGTGCAGGTGGCGGAGCCGCCCGCCTGCTGGCAGCGATAAGCCAGCCGGAGCAAAGGAAACTTTTCAAAATCGGGCGGGAGGAACTCCCACTTACGGGCCTGGGTCCAATCGATTTTGGGGACGGGAGCTTCCGAGCGGTCGGGATAGGTGAGGGCGTATTGGATGGGCATCCGCATATCCGTCGCTGCTATTTGAGCAAGTATGCTGCCATCGCTGTATTCAATCATGGCGTGGACGGTGGATTGGGGATGAACCACCACATCCACCTGGGAGGGCAGGAAATCGAACAGCCAGCAGGCCTCAATAACTTCGAAACCTTTGTTCATCAGAGTGGCGCAATCGATGGTGATGCGGTTGCCCATGCGCCAGGTTGGGTGATTAAGGGCCTGTTCGGGCGTCACGGAAGCGAGCGCTTCCCTGGGGGTGTTGCGGAAAGGGCCACCGGAAGCGGTGAGGATGAGGCGGGAGACTTGTTCGCGATTGCCCGCCCGCAGGCACTGATGGGCACCGTTATGTTCGCTATCCACGGGCAGCAGCTCCGCTCCGAATTCCCGAACGGCATCCATTACTAATTGGCCGCCGGAAACCAGCACTTCCTTGTTGGCAAGACCGACCCGTTTGCCGCGGCGCACGGCTTCGTACGTGGCTTCCAAACCAGCCACGCCTACGATGGCGGAGATGACGATGTCCACTTCCGGGGCCGTCGCCACCTGGACGCGAGCGGCATTTCCAAAAGCCAGTTCCGGCCAGGCGGAGCGGGGCAAACCCTGTGCCAACAACCTGTCTGACAGACGGGCCAAGGCGTCGGAGGTTGCAACAACCGCAACGCGGGGATGGAATTCGACGATTTGGGCTGCCAGGGTGTCGACGTTATAGCCGGCCACTAAAGCATACACGGGATATTGCTGGTGGCTGCGCCGCACGACGTCCAAGGTATTGGCGCCAATCGATCCAGTGGAGCCCAAAACGGTGAGAGTTTTCATGCCGGCACACGTAGTGGCGAGCGTATCTGCCATCATATCATGCAGCCGGGAAGTTCGACCCCAGACTTTTATCAACGCGGAGGCGCACAGGAGCGGAGGAAAAGAGCAAGGTCAAGACCTGTGAGTGCCTGTTCACTTGAATTCCTGCCACTTTGGCACGAGTATTTTCGGCTTCCTGAGCCGACCTCAGGCCGCCACTCGGTTAGGTTCATAATGTGAAACAAATTGATGTAATGGGAGATTCTTCCTTGGAGACCTCTAATCCTCTTTAAAGGGGTGCCGGGGAGGATTGCTTCAGGGGTCTTTTTAGAGGTTAGTCTCGCTTTGGTGGGAGTTGCCTCCCCGGCTTACTTCCAATAATAGTAGATTTTGGTTTTGGAAGCAACAAAAAAATGTATTATTTTTTTTGGGATTTTACCTGAGTGCCGCTGAATTCCTCTAGCACTTTGATAGTAGAGCACATATCTTCATTGGCGTGCCCGGCGGAGATGGCGGCCTGGAAAAGTTGATGGCTAAGGGAGGTTAGTAGCATTGGTACTCCTAGTTCCTCACCTGACTCAAGCATGAGCCCAATGTCTTTGTGCATCCATTTGGTGGAAAAGTTCGGGGTGAAGTCGCGGGCAAGGACGAAAGGGGCCTTATAGGAGATGAGGCCGCTTTTGGCGGCGCTGTTGTCGAGGATCTCGAGCATGAGATTGGGATCGATGCCGCCCTTGGTGGAGAGCACCATGCCTTCGTTGAAAGCCATCAATAGATTGCAAAGGATGAGGTTCTGGGTGAGCTTGGCCTGAAGGCCCATGCCTGGGCCGCCACAATAGTAGAAGCGTTTGCCCATGGGTTCAAGGTAGGCTCGAGTTTTCTCAAAGACGGCCTGGTCGCCGCCGATCATGAAGGTTAGAGTTCCGCCAGTGGCCCCTGGCGTGGAGCCGGTGCAGGGGGCGTCGAGAAAATCAATGCCTTTGGCAGCGAGGGTCTGGCCGATCTTGCGGCTCTCGCCGGGACTGATGGTGCTGGCGTCGGCGACGACTGTGCCAGGGCGGGCGCCCTCGATGACGCCATCCTGGCCGAGGATGACCTGGCGGACCATGGCGGTATTGCCGAGGCAGAGGAAAATGAAATCGGCATTTGCAGCCACCTGGCGAGGTGTATCGAAGGCGTGGCCCTTCCCTCCGGCAGCCAGTTTGCGGGCCTTATCGGGGGTATGGGACCAGAGAGCCACTTCGTGACCAGCGCGGAGAAGGTTGCTGGCCATGGAGTGGCCCATGAGACCGAGTCCGAGGAAACCGAGTTTTGCCATAGAGAGAATTGTAGCGCTTGGGGCGCTTTGCTTACCAAGTCGACAGCAGCGGGGCCCTGATGCGGTTTTGAGATGACCCCGAAGCGCCGACAAGAAATGTCGGCGTTGCAGGCTGGAAAGCCTGCTCCAGAGGCAATGAAATCGCGGCGATCGAAGAGTTGTCTACTCCGGCTGCAGATCGTCCATGGCGTATATGCCGGGAGCGAATGGATGGGTTCCATGCTGGTAGCAGTGGTTGATCACGCCTTCCACCTGACTGCGTTCTTCCGGGGTCAGATCGGTGGCGAAGGCAAAGCCGCAACTGCGTTCGGGGATCGCTACGCGGCAGCCCTTGGGGAAGAACCTCGATAGCGTTCCGCGAAAGAGCAGACGCGAGGGGCCCAGGCCATCCTCATAAAGGAAAGCCACCGCAAAGATTTCCCGGTTGACGCGGCGAAGCATGCGCGGGCCTGGCTGCTGCTCGGTATGGCGCGCGAGGTTGGTCATGGCCAGGGCTTTCCAGTCGAGCCCTTGCTCTTCCCAATGGGACTGGATGGACAGACTGACGTAGCGCAGGCTTCCACCGGGCATGAGCACGGCCCATGTCAGGCCGATTTCGGCGGCGCGCAAGCGAGTGAAAGGGCCGCGCCATTTACCGGCCGCGAAGAACGAAGCGGGAAGGAGTACGGGCAGCAGTTCCCGCGTGTCCAACTCCACAGGGGATACGTCGATGTAGCCGGCCATCTCCGGGAGCTGTGTATGAATGTCCACATCCATGGTTCAGAGATATCATGTGCGGCGCGCGGCGATATAGCTATCCACCGGCCAAAAAACGGATACTTACTGGCTGCCTAAGAGGTTCTGGATGAATTCGCGGGCAATCGGCCAAACGCCGGCCACATGAGTGCCTTCCGCCTGGAAGACGCCGGCAGCCAGGACGCCGCTTGGGTCGGCGGGGTTGGGCTTGAGATTTTCGCGCGCGAGCCAGTTTTTTAACACCTGTGTCGCCTCGGTGAGTTGCGCGGCGGCCGCGGTGGCGTCACGCTCGCTGTTCGAGCGCACGTCGAGGCGGGCCACCAGACTGTCGCCCTGCGGCACGAAAGAAATGGTGACACTGAGCGCATTTTCCATGCTGCGCGCGAAGGGGCGGGCGCCATCGGGCAGAATCTTATTGGATTTCAGCCAGGAGCCGGGGAAGGCAAGCCACACGGGCGCATGGGGAACGGGCGGATCGGGCCCCGGGCGCGCGGTGGCCAGGCGTAAGGCGGCCCAGTCATCGGGGCTGGCAGCCATTGCCATCACGTTGGGGTGAACCGGAAAGAAAGAAATGCGGCGGTCAGGGCCGCTCCCGTTCACGCGGCAGAACGCGTTCAGACAAGTACCGCTCTCCTGTTCCACATAATTCCGGAGGCTCTTCCAGTCGAACCTGCCCTTCACCAGAAAAAAGTTTCCCGTTGGGGCGAAGGCCACCATGGCGGAATCCAGGTCGTGCATGTAGTCGAAGCGGGTCTGGCGGACGAAGGTCTGATATTCGGGATCTTGTCCGGCTTTGGCGCCGTCGAGCAGTTGCAGAAGGCCGTCGCCGCGGAGCGCCGCGAAATCGATCCACAACACCAGCGTATCCTCCATGGGCATGCGCCGGAGGCTGGCGGCGGGAGTGAGCGAGCGCGAGCGGTACCAGACCATTCCTCCCACCGCGGCGCCGCATATCAGGGCGATCAGCAGGATGAGTTGCCAGGGCCGTGGTTTGTAGTCCACACCCGCAGTATCACACAGAGACGGCGGATGGGGCGACTGGCGGCCGGGGTGAAGCGCCGACAAGAATGTCGGCGTTGCGGGCTGGAAAGCCCGCTCCACGAGGGGGGCGAAGACTAGTACTGTGACCGATAGATTTCGTTCCGTCGTCCGGCAACCGCTCTCTTACGTTCACGGCTCTGATACGAGCCGCGCGTCAGCGGGCGGTGTTCCAATAACGACTAAATCTCTCGGTCAAAGGACTAGTGGGACAGGCAGACTTCGGAATCCCGCGATTCCTTCCACAAGCGAACGTAGGGCGCGAGAGAGCGCATCATCTCAGCGAAAGACTCCAGGGTCAGGGACTGCGCGCCGTCGCTGGCGGCTTTCTCCGGGCAGGGGTGCACTTCCAGCAGCAGGCCGTCGGAGCCGATGGCCACGGCCGCGCGCGCCAGGGGCGGCACCAGGCTGCGCTTGCCGGTGGCATGGCTGGGGTCGAGCATCACCGGCAGATGTGTCAATTCGTTCAGCACCGGCACGGCCGAGATATCGCAGGTGTTGCGCGTGGCGGTTTCAAACGTGCGGATGCCGCGCTCGCACAGAATCACATTGGGGTTGCCGTGCGCCACGACGTATTCGGCGGACATCAGCAGTTCCTTGATGGTGGAGCTCATGCCGCGCTTGAGCAGCACGGGCCGGCCGCAGCCGCCCAGCGATTTCAGTAGCGCGAAGTTCTGCATGTTGCGCGCGCCCACCTGCATGACGTCGGTGTACTCCGCCACCATGCCAACGTCGCGATCGCTCATGATTTCGGTGACGATTCCGAGGCCGGTGGCTTGCCTGGCTTTGCGCAGCAGCTTGAGGCCCTCCAGTTCGAGCCCCTGGAAATCATAGGGCGAAGTGCGGGGCTTGAATGCGCCGCCGCGGAGCATCCGCGCGCCCGCCGCAGCCACGCCTTCGGCCGTCTGGAGGATCTGCTTCTCGCTCTCCACGGAGCAGGGACCGGCGACCACGATGAATTCGCCGCCGCCGATCTCGAGGCCATTGACCCGGATGGCCGAGCGTTCCCTCTTGAACTCTTTGCTGACGAACTTGTAGGGCGCCGAAATCCGCATGGCGCGCTCGACCCCGGGCGTGGCTTCGAGCGACTCCAGGCAGGCCGTGACGTCGCCTACGCCCACTACGCCGATGACTACCCGCTCTTCGCCCTCGATGGAGTGGACCTTATAGCCGAATTCGCGGATCCGTTCGCAGACGTGGTCGATTTCCTGGCGGGTGGCGTGAGGCCGCATCGAAATGATCATGATTTCAGTTATACACTAGTTAACTTAACAATTTCAAGTTAACAGCTTTTAATTGTGGTGATTGAATGTGCCACTATTCGAAAGTGACTCCGACCGCCGCGGAGCGTGCGCTCTCATTCGGCGGGGTGGAACGGTCGAAGGAAGCGATGGCGTAGCGATAAGTCTTGCCGTGCTCGACGGCGCGGTCGGAGTAGTTGGGAATCTCGTTCGTCTCGGCGAGTTTTTCAAAGAGGCCGTCGCCGGTGGAGCGGTAGATGCGGTAACCGGCCAGATCCGGTTCGGTGTTGCGGTCCCAGACCAATTCGATGGAGCCCGGCGCCGCATCGGCGCGCAAGCCCGTGGGAACAGCGGGCGGAAAGACATCGATGGGAGTAATGTCGCGGGTAGCCGAGAGATCGCTTTCGGCGAACTTGTGATCTCCCACATCCACCAGGCTCTGCACCTGGTAGAAGTACGGCTTGCCGAATTCGGTGCTGGCATCGGTCCACTCATGGCTGTCCAACGTGGCCACCACGGCCCAGGCTTCTTCCGGGCTGCCGCGGCGGATGACACGAAACTGGCCGCCGCTGCCGGACCAGCTCAGGCGCACGCCCGCGGCTGTGTTGTCGAGTTTCAGATTGGCGGGCACCTGGGGCGCGGGCACGACGCGGACGGCTTGATAGTTCGACCAACCGGCGTTTTTTCCATTGGCGCCGACCACGCGCACGCCGAGGATGGCTACCTTGCCGGTCCATTCCGCGATGGGGATTTCAAGCGTGGCGAGTCCCTGGTCGATGCGAATTCCGCTGAGTGGTTTGGCGTGGTCGAGCCACTGTGGGGCGTTGAAAGGCTCGGGCGTCGAGCCGATGCGGAGATCGAGATTCACGGGCTTACCGATCGGCCGTGCCTCGGTAGTCAGGTGCGGGACGGTGAAGTGGACGATGATGATAGAGCCGCGCTGGACCGCGGCCAGGTCGGTGACTTTGGCGGGAACATTGGCCAGCGGAGTCAAAGGGCCGCCTACGTATCCACAGCTCGCGGAGAGAAGAAGAAGGGCCGCGGCGAGCGGGGATGTGCCGCGCGCACTCGTGCGCGCCGCGTCGGCACTCATGCCGACGCCCGGTCCCGACAGAGTGTGTGTACCCCACCAGGGTGTCGAGACGAGTCTCGACACGGCACGCACGAGTGCGTGCGCCACGTCACCGGGCAACATGTGAGAAATGCGGGCGGACGCGGCAGGAATTCGGCGCATCAAACGACTAGCGTAGCAGGGCGGGGCGTGGTGTTGCGGTGCGGTGCGGGTGTGGTGGGGCCGCCGGTCCCAATGACAGGGGGCTACCACTCGGCGTAGGGGCGGCCATCGAGGCCGGTTTTGTCGGAATTGCTATGTACCTCCCAGATGCCGGGCTCGGATTGGCTGATGCTTTGCGAGGCATCCTCCATCTCGACCTTCCAGTCGGCGGCATTGGTCATGGGGTCGATCGGCACGGCGCGCAGATAACCTTCACTCACCAGGTCCGACAGGCTCTGGGGGCACTTGGCTTTGTCATAGCAGTAATTGTCGAGGACGGTGCGGATGGTGAACAGGTTGTTATGCAGCACGCTCTCTTTGGACCGGGTGATGGCGCGGTTATAGATGGGGATGGCCATCGAGATGAGAATGACAATGATGGTGACCACCACCATCATCTCGACGAACGTGAAACCCCTCCGTCGTTGGCGGCTATCTGCCTGACTGCGAGCGAACATTCGCCGGGTGGGCACCGCTCCCTCACGGTCGCGGCTCGCATGGCGGCTACCACTCTGAATAGGGCGTTCCATCGGGTGCCTTCTCCTCGCTCTTGGTGAAAACTTCGAATACCGACTGGCCCCCCCAACTCTTGGATGTGGGGTCGTCCTCGGTGCTGCGCATTCCCCATTCGAACTTGTTGGTGAAGGGATCGCGGGGGATGCGGCGCAGGAATTTCAGCTTGGTGCCGTTAGGGTCCTGCGCGAGTTTCATGCCTTCCACCAGGACATCGAGCGTTTCCGGGTAGCAGTTCGAACCGAGTTTAGGCGGGCCGAAGAAACCCTGGTCGCAGTTGTCCTTGTACTTGTCGATCGCCGTGCGCATCTGGGTGAGGGCGTATCGCAGGTCGCGCTGGCGTTCGGTGCGGATTTTCAGGCTGGCGAGCGGCAGCGCCAACACGGAGAGCACGGCCAGGATGGTGAAGGCCACGATCAGCTCCACCAGGGTCAATCCTTTTTGATTTCGAGCTCTTGGGTTGCGGCGCTGCATTTGCTTTACCACTCCGAATACGGCTTGCCGTCCTTGTCCCGATCGCGGGTCTTGGAGTACACGTCAAAGACGTTCTCTTTGCCCCAGGTTTGTGCCTTGGAGTCGTCCTGCATGCTGCGCAGGCCCCAATCGGTGCTCTTGGTGAAGGGATCGAAGGGAATGCTGCGCAGGAATTTCAATTTTTTCCCGTCGGCGTTTTGCGTCTTGACGCCTTCCACCAGGATCTCAAGCGATTCCGGATAGCATAAGGTGCCTGGCTTGACGGCGCCGAAGACTCCCTTGTCGCAAGCGTCTTTGTATTTGTCGATGGCGGTGTACATTTCCCGCAGGGCGTATTTCAGGTCCAGCTCGCGCTGGGTGCGGATTTTGACGCGCGCCAGCGGGATGGCCATCACCGAGAGAATCAGCATGATGGTGAAGGTGACCACCAGCTCCACCAGCGTCAGGCCCCTTTGGTTCTTGCGTTTCATGCCTCGGTTACTTCACGTTGACGGTTACCTGCGCGCTACCCGAAGCAGGCGGGCCGTTGAAACTCTGCAGCGTCACGCTGCTGGCGCGGATGATGGTTGCGCCGCGCGCCAGGGTTTTGAAAGTCAGATTGATCAGCGGGCCGTTGCCGGTAATGCCGGCGGAGCCTTCCTTGCGCAGCACCCGGATGGAGGCCGTACCGCTATCGTTGAGCACGTTCTTGGTGAGCGTGGGCTCATCGCTTTCGCCTCCCCAGAAACTGCCGCGGGTGACACCGGTCAAGCTGACGGCTTTGGGGTCGAACTGGATCTGGATGGGAGCGCCGATGACATCCTTGGCGCCATCCACCTGCAAAGATATGGTGAAACTATCGGAGAGGCTCTTGTCGAGCTGGGTGGCATCGAAGTGTACCGCAGCCGCGCCGGCTAATGGTTGCGGAGCGCCGGGGCCGGCTTCCGGAGGAGCAGTGGCGGGGGGCCCGAATCCGGCCGGAGCGATGGGGTGTGGGGCCATGGTGTTGGCAGGTGGCGGGGCGCCCGGTGCGCCTACGGGGATGGCAGTAGACGGCTGCGCTTCGGCGGGATTGGCCGGGGTTTCCTTCGGGACGGGCGCTGCTTCCCTGGGAGCCGCAGTTTCGTCGGCCGGCTTGGCTCCATAGGAGACGTGGATGGTAGTCTGGTTGCCCGATGCGACGCCGCGCAGGTTTTCTGCGGTGATTTCGGGGCGGCGCACCACGTGCGGGATCAGCGCGATCATCAACTCGTCGCGTTCGTTGTCGACGCTGTCGCCGCTGAACAGGCGGCCCAGAATCGGAATACTGGCCAAGCCGGGAATGCCCGTCTTGGTCTTGGTGTTCGACATGGTGAGAAGGCCGCCCAGCAGGCTGGCCTCACCTTCCCGCAGGCGGATGTCGTGTTCCATCTTGCGTTGGCCGACGATAGGTTGATTGATGCCGCCCAGATTCACCTGGCCGGTGACAGTGGAGATGTCCAGGAGGACGTGCAGGGAAATCTCCCCGTTGTCGTGCACGTGGGGCGTCATTTCCACGTTCACGCCCACGTCCAGGTACGTGAACTGGGTGTTGACCAGCGGGCTGATGCCGGCGCCCGCCACGGCGCCCAGCGTGGAGCCGAAGCTACCGCTGGCAATGGGCTCGCGTTCGCCGATCTTCATGGTGGCTTTTTGTTGATCCACCGAACGGATTTGCGGAGATTGCAGAACCTTGGTGTGGGCGTCGCTCAAAGTAGCCTGCAACAGCGCGCTGGGCAGAGTGGTCGAGAAATCGGCACTGGCCAGGTGGCCGAGGCTGGAAAGCGGGATGGACGCGCCGGAGGTGCTGCTGGCGCCGGTGGTAGTTGTTCCGCTGGTGGTGGTAGTAGTGCCGGTGGTGGTAGTGCCGGTGGTGGTGCCGCTGGTGCTCGAGCTGGTGTTGCCGCCTTGCACCTGGATACTGGTGCGCGGCGTGAAATTGAATGGAACGTTGAGTCCGGTGCTGGCTAGCGCGGTGGTCAGGCTGCGGAGATAACTGGAACTGACTTCCATTACGAAGATATCCACGACGACTTCGGATCTGGGCTTGTCCAGATCGTGAATGATCTTGTCCACCAGCGCCATCTTGTCGGCGGAGCACTTGGCGACGAGGGCGTTCTGCGACGCGGCCCCAAAGAGTTTCGTGCAATCGGCCACCGTGCGGATGGCGGTGACTATCTCCTGCAGGTCCTGTGGCGCGACCATGTTGGTGAGGTAGAAAACCCTGGTGACTTCTTCCTCATAGTCGCGGCGCTTATTCTGGGTGTCCATGGTAATGAAGATGGTGTTGGGCGAAAGCGGTTTCCAGAAGGACTTGGTGACGACCGCCAGGTAATCCAGGGCCTGCTCGATGGTGGTGTTGTCGAAATCGACGTTGAGGCGGTCTTTGCCGCTGGGCAGCGGCGAAGCATATTCCGGATCCCACAGGACGTTCAACCCGGCGTACTTGGCCACCGTTTCGAACAGCACCTTGGGGGTCTGGTTGTTTATCTTGAAATCGATCAGGGTGGGCCTGATGGGCTTGAGTTCGGGAACACCCAGCATGCGGTCGATTTTTTCCCCGTTCTCTTTTTTGGAGAGCTCGCCGGGGGTGAGGCCACGCACTTCGGGCGGAGCTTCCTTTCCGGTGGTCTCGACTCTCTTGCGCTCGCGCATGATCATCTGCTGGGTGCGCAGGACTTCCTGCTCGGCGATCATGGAACTGGGATTCAGCGCGTAGGCTTTCTGAAATTCGAGCAAGGCATCGCCCAATTGTCCCTGGGAGCGGACTTTGACGGCGTTGGTGACGTGGATGGCGGAAGCCTCGAAGCGGGCTTTCTGGGCGGCAATCTGATAGGTAAGTTCGCTGGGGTCCTCGGAGAGGGCTTTTTCATAGGAGTCGAGGGCGGCGTCCCATTCCTTCTTCTCCTGGTGGGCGCGGCCCTCGGCGAGGTATCTGTCTCCTTTTTTGGTTTTGGCCTGGAGCGAGAGCGGCGCGCCGAGGAGCGCACAGGACAGCAAGACTACCGATAAACGTCTGAAAAACAGCATGTTAATGGTTTCCCACGCTCCGGACTTCCGGCGCCTCTATGCTAAGATGAGATCGAAATGGGCCCTCTCGGGTCATCTAAAGTCATTGACGACGTTAGGCTTCCGGGCGTGGAAGGGAAAATCGCGGGACGGCACCTTGGCGGAACGAGACACAGCCTTTAAGATATTGAGCGACAACCGGCAAGCCGGGCACAACTACTTCCTGATGGAGCGGTTCGAGGCAGGGCTCGTGCTGACCGGTACGGAGGTGAAGGCCGCCAAGGACAGCAAGGTCCAGCTCAAAGATGCCTACGGGGCGGTGATCGGCAACGAAGCATGGCTGGTGAATGCGCACATCAGCCAATATTCGCACGGCAACCGCGAAAACCACCCACCGGTACGCAATCGCAAGTTGCTGCTGCATCGGAGGGAAATCGACAAGCTGTTGGGCTACACGCGGGAAAAGGGCTTGTCGCTGATTCCGACGAAGATCTATCTGAAGAAGGGACGGATCAAGTGCGAGCTGGCGCTGGCGAAAGGCAAGAAGCTGCACGATAAGAGGGAAGCGGAGAGGAAGCGCACGGCGGAGGATGAAGCAAGGGCGGAGATGAGGAGGCGGGCGTGAGGGATGGCTGGGATACGGCGATTAGAGCGATGGCCGCGTTTTTTCTTTTCGGGAGTGGTGGAAGCAGAACCGGCGTTAGGCCGGCGCGGCGTCGGCAAGAGCGCGACCGGGGGGTCGCGCGCAGACCAGGGGGTCTGCCCCACCGGCTAGCAGGGCAGGCGAGCACCGCCTGCCCGATCATCGCAAATGCCGTAAATCAGTTATAAGTTGTGTTGACTGATTGGGAGGTGCCTCCAAAGAGGGTCCCGTAGTCGAGACCAGAAGCCGTAAAGGTCTGGTAGGGGGTGTAATTCGAGACCGAGGTGGTGCCTGTACCGGCCGGCAGGGTGCCCAAGACATACGATGGCACCGTAAATGAGCCGGCACTTACCGGGGCGATGCATACGTAGCTACCGCTCACCGACTGGCCGGAGGTGGTCGCCGACGAGCTGCCGCTCATGATCACATAGGTACCGGAAGAGCCGCCGGTCCAGGTTATCGGTAGTCCAGATGACCGGGTGACGGTGGCGGCGTTGTTGGAATTGGTCCAGTTCAAGATAGGGTTGGGGAAGGTCAGCGATGCCGTGAACGGGCCGATAAATGGCGAGACGGAGCCCCCGGAGCCCTTGAACGTAAAAGTTCCACCCGAAGTTGGGATGGCCCCAGCCGCCAGTTGCGCGTAGTAGAGCCCGAGGCCGGCAAGCGTCGACGACGTAAGCGTAGTCGTTGTTCCGGAGGGTTGCGTCACGGTAATCGTTCCCGCGTCTATGGGTGTGGTTGTGACCGTGGTGATGGTTCCGGAGACGCCGGTTTCCGTGACGATGCATCCTCCGACCGAAACCGAGCCACTGGAGGAGCCGTAACTGGAGCCGGTCACACGGTCGAAGACCCCTTCGGCGATGTCGATGGTTTGAGAGGCGGTGCCGGTGCTGTTTACCGGCGCAATGTCTTGGAAAACGAACAGGTCCCCGCTGTTCACGGTGGTTTGTCCGCTGAGGGTCGACAGCGTGTTGCCATTGGTACCGAAAGCCGGATCGGAGCAGACGCCGTTGCCGATGGGGAGGGTGAGGAAATTGGTGGGCACGCCGGCGGCGTTCACGCCCACCAGCGATACGTTGCAGCCTGGCGCGACACCGGCGGGCACGGTGACATTAACTTGGTTGAGGCCTGGATAGCCGGACGGGCCCTGGTAGAGGATGTTAGAGTCCAGGCCGCCGATGTAGATATGCGAAAGACCCATGATTTGGCTGATATTCGAAGTGCTGTAGTTGGTGTCTCTGGTGGGATCGGCGCCGAGGCCGGAACCCCACAGCACCACGGTAGTACCCGGCTGGATGGAGTTCGTGTAATTGTACAGGGCCCCGGTGTTATTATTGGTGGCCACGCCCAAGCCGCTGCCGGTGCCGTAATAGGCATCGAAGCCCATGGCGCTCTGGACCACCTGGAACGCCGCCGGCGAGCTGGTCTGGCCGTTGTAGCTGACGGTCAGCGTGGCGTTGCCGACGGGTGTGTTGGATGGCAGCACGAGGGCCAGCTGCGAAGCAAAGGAGTAGTAGAAGGCCGGAATAGTGGTGGTGCTGCCCACCGTAACCTTCACGCTGGCGCCGTTCGAAGTGGTCGGCAGGGGGCCATCTTTAAATTGCCATAGAACGGCTTGGGCGTTGGGATCGGCCAGGTTGGAGCCCTTAATAATGAATAGCGAACCCTGCGCGATGCCCGAGTTGGTAAAGCCGGCCGGAACCAGGCCGTAGTTGTTCAGGATTTGGGTGATGGTGGGCGGCGGGCCGGTCGTGGTGCCGCCGCCGCCGATGGTGATTGTGCCGCTGCCGGTGAAGGTCAAGGTAAAGCTAGTGCTCACAACCACCGATCCCGTCAGGGACGGGAAAGAGCCGATCGAACCGGACAGGTTACCCGTCCCGCCTGTAATCGTTGCCGATCCATTGCCAGTGTTTGTCAGAAAGTTCCCCAGGGCAATGGTACCGGTGAGCGTGCCGGTGGTACCGCTGGTCAGCGTGATGGTGAACGGCGTAGGGGTGGTGGTGAGCGTAGTCAGATTTGCGTTTGCACTGAACGTTCCGCTCCCAAGGTTGGTCAGGATTGCCGTGCCGGTGAACGCGATCGCCGACGATGATCCCAGGCTCCCGGTCGCGTTCACAGTTATCGTCGTGTTGGTAGGGGTAGCGGCCTGTGCGCCGAAGCATGCCAGCATGGCCAGGGTAAAACCCGCCAGTATACGAATCATCAGGCCATTCGCGATCTTGTCGGTGTTCCGTCGATTTTGCATTTGCTCTCTCCTCCAAGGCTTCTCAGGCTCAAGAGTATATCCTAAAAGCCGTCTTTTATCTACGCAGCAACGCGGGTCGGAATGGCTCATCCAGGTCAAAGTGCGAAAGCGAAAGAAAATAAGGCAGTTAGTATTAAATTGACTTGGCGGGGGTGGGCGGGCATTCACAGTCTTGCGGATGGCCGGCACGAACTGAAGCTGTCTATTTAACGCGGAGGCGCGGAGGAGCGGAGAAAAACGGGAGATGGAGGAGAGTCCCGATTCCAGCAGAGTGTTGGCGGAGCAGGCCGGACTCGAAAAAACTCTCCGTCGGTTTTCTCCGCTTCTCCGCGCCTCCGCGTTGAAGTCTTTTTCCGGTAGTTGGGCCGCGGCCTCTATAACTTGAACAATTCCCGCAGCCTGCGGGTCTGGACGCGGCTCACGGGAATTTCGGTGTGCTTCTTGTCGTCCATGCGGAGCTGGTAGCTCGACTTGAACCAGGGCACCACTTCCTTGATCCGGTTGATGTTTACCAGGTAGGAACGATGCACGCGCCAGAATTGATCGCGGTCGAGATTGGCCTGCAAATCTTCGATGGTGCGGTAGTTGGAGTGGCCTTCGAGCTGCATGGCGACGAGCGTGATGAGGCCGTTGTCGATGGTGGCGTAGACCACGTCGTTGGCGTCCACGATGAAGTGCCGGTTGTTGGATCGCACGGCCAGCTTGGTGCGGGGCGCGGGGGCCGGCGCGGGCGCGCCGAGTGTGGCGTCGGGGCTTCGTTTTTCCTGGACCAAGCGCGCGGCGCGCTCCACGCTTTCGGCCAGCCGGACCTTGTCGACGGGCTTCAGCAAGTAGTCCAGGGCTTCCAGGCGGAAGGCTTCCACGGCGTGCTGGTCGTAGGCGGTGACGAAGATGAAATGCGGCAGAGCGGCGCCGTTTTCCCGCAGCCGGCGCACCACGCCCATGCCATCCAGGCCGGGCATGTTAACGTCCAGAAACACCAGGTCGGGCTCCAGTTGCCGGATGATTTCGACGGCCTCCAGGCCATTGGAACCAGTGGCGATAATTTCGATTTCGGGGAAGTCTCTCAACAGGAAAGAGAGCTCATCGCAGGCTAATTGCTCGTCATCCACGACAATGGTCGAAAGTGTGGCCGTCACACGGTCCCGCATGGAGTTGGTATTATAGCATTTCGACTAAAAGGAGACCGTATATTGCCCAATCAAGACAACGTCCAAATTGCGCCCGCGGAGGGCAAGTTGGGTGTGCTCATACCCGGCATGGGGGCGGTGACGACGACGTTCATCGCGGGCCTGGAAGCAATCAAGCGGGGACTCGGTAAGCCGATCGGGTCGCTGACCCAGTTGGGAACCGTCCGGCTGGGGAAACGCACCGAGGGACGCAGCCCGGCGATCAAGGATTTTGTGCCCTTAGCCGGCATCGAAGCGATCGAGGTGGGCTGCTGGGACATTTTCGACGATAACGCGTATGAAGCGGCGGTCAAGGCCGGAGTGCTGGAGATGACGCTGCTCGAGAAACTGAAAGAGCCGCTTTCGGCGGTCAAGCCGATGCGGGCGGTGTTCGACCAGAAATTCGTGAAGCGGCTGAATGGGCCGAACGTGATGAGCGGCGGTTCCAAGATGGAGTATGCCGAGCGCGTGATGGAGGACATCCGGCAGTTCAAGCAACGCACGGGGGTTTCGCGCCTGACTATGATCTGGTGCGGATCGACGGAGGTGTACCACGAGCCGGCCGCGGTGCACGCCACGTTGAAAGATTTCGAGTGCGGGCTCCAGAAGAACGATCCGGAGATTTCGCCGAGCCAGATTTATGCGTACGCGGCGCTGAAATCGGGCGTGGGATATGCGAACGGCGCGCCGCACCTGACTACCGACATGCCGGCGCTGCTGGAACTGGCGCGCCAGATGAACCTGCCGGTGGCGGGAAAGGATTACAAGAGCGGCCAGACGTTCATGAAGACGCTGATCGCGCCGGGCCTGAAGTCGCGCCTGCTGGGACTGCATGGCTGGTTCTCGACCAACATCCTGGGCAACCGCGACGGCGAAGTGCTGGACGAGCCGGGATCGTTCCGATCGAAGGAGGTCAGCAAAAGCTCGGCGCTCGAGTACATATTGCAGGGCCAACTCTATCCGGACCTGTACCGGGACTTCTACCATAAGGTGCGAATCGAATACTATCCGCCGCGCGGCGACGCCAAGGAAGGCTGGGACAACATCGACATTTTCGGGTGGTTGGGCTACCCCATGCAGATCAAGATCAACTTCCTGTGCCGCGATTCCATATTGGCGGCGCCGCTGGTTCTAGACCTGGTTCTGTTCATGGACCTGGCGCAACGGGCCGGGATGCGCGGCATCCAGGAATGGCTGTCGTTTTATTTCAAGGCGCCCATGCACGCTCCGGAAGTGTATCCGGAGCACGATGTATTCATCCAGCTCATGAAGCTCAAGAACACGTTGCGCTGGATGCGGGGCGAAGACCTGATTACGCATTTGGGCCTGGAATACTACGACTAAATTGTAAGATCCACCAAGCGGGACGCGAAAAGGGGTAGACATCCGCGCCGCCGCGTCATATTGTCTTAGGAGCACATGAAGGTATTGGTTATCGGCGGAACCCTCTTCATCGGGCGGGCGCTGGTGGAGGAGTTGTTGAAGGGAGAGCACGAAGTTGCGGTGCTGCACCGCAAGCCGAGGCACGATTTCGGGCGGCGGGTGGACAACATCATGGCCGACCGCAACGATGTGGACGCCATGCGCGAAGTGCTTTCGACGCGCCGCTTCGACGTGGTCTTCGACGACGTTTACGACTGGGAGCGCGGCACCACGGCTGAGCAGGTGGAGGCCACCGTGCGGGCTCTGGGAGACCGCCTGAGCCGGTATATTTTCATTTCCAGCGTGAGCGCTTACGGCGACGGGCTGAATCACAAGGAAAGCGATCCGCTGGCGCCCGATTACCACCCCATCCCCTATATCCGCCAGAAGGCCACCACGGAGCGCATGTTGTTCCGCATGCACGCCCAGACGGGCCTGCCGGTGGTGACGTTTCGGCCGCCGTTTGTGTATGGGCCGGGAAATCCGTTTTATCGCGAGCAATTCTTCTGGGACCGGCTGCGCGCGGGGCGGACCATCGTGATCCCCGGCGACGGTCACCGCCTGATGCAGTTCGTTTATGTGAACGACCTGGTGGCGGCGATGGTACGGGCGATGGAGGAACCGCGGGCGGTGGGGGAAGCCTTCAACATCGGCAACTCCAAGCCCATCACGCAAGTCGAGCTGGTGGAGAAACTGGCGCGGGCGGCGAACGTGGAGCCGGCATTGGCGCGCGTGCCGCGGGAAAGCATCCAGCAGGCGGGCGGGAATGCGATGGAGGAGCCGTTCTATTTCGGCGAGTACTTCGACATGCCTCCGATCACGGAAAACATGGGCAAGGTGGCGCGCCTGCTGAAGGTGCAGATGACGCCGTTCGAGACCGGGTTGAAAGAGACCTACCGCTGGTACACGCGCAACCACAAGCCGCGGACGGCCGGCTTCGAGTTCGACGACAAGCTGCTGGCGCTGGCTAAGGCGGGGTCGCCGGCGAGCGTGTAGGGGGGCAGGGAAATAGGCCTGTCCTACTTACAGCCGCAGCGCCATGGTCCACGCGCCTTCAAGCTCCAATAGGCGTTTTTTTAAGGGCAGGCCTCCGCCGTATCCCGTCAACCTGCCGCCGGAGCCGATCACGCGGTGACACGGGACCACGATGGCGACCGGGTTCGAGCCGTTGGCCGCCCCAACCGCCCGCACGGCTTGGGGAGTCCCAATGGCCGCCGCTATCTGGGCATAGCTCCGGGTTTCTCCGTAGGGGATCTTCTCCAGCTCGCGCCAGACACTTTTCTGGAAATCGGTGCCCTGCAAGTCCAGCGGGATGTCAAACTGCCGCAAATTCCTTGCAAAATAAGCATGCAATTGGGATGCCGCTTCCCGCAGGAACGGGTTGGCATCCTGCCGACGGCCGTCCACTGGTTTTGCCGGAGGGAATTCAATGGCGCGAATGCCGGATTCGCTTGCAACCAATCGGAGTGTCAGATCGTCTACAAACCGTACCTCGGTCCACTCGAGCATGGGAACAGTGTGCCATAAATCGCGGGTGGTAATTCGCCCGAATTTGCCGGCTTCGTGCTCGTTCCGCTGCGAACCCGGTAACTCTGCTGTTATAATCAGCACTATTCGCCATTTATGCCTTTAAAGCCTTTCGCACCGAATCACGGCGCGGGGAAGAAGATATTCTTGCTCAAGCCGCGAGGTTTCTGCGCCGGTGTCGTGAGAGCCATCGATGTGGTCAAAATCGCGCTGGATCTGTATGGCCCGCCGGTTTATGTGCGAAAGGAGATCGTACACAATAAGCATGTTGTGGACGAATTGCGCGAAGCCGGAGCGATTTTCGTGGAAGAGCTGGATGAGGTGCCGGTGGGCGCGCGGGCCATTTTCAGCGCCCACGGTGTGGCGCCCACAGTGCGGCGCGAGGCCAAGGAACGCCAACTGGATGTGATCGATGCCACGTGCCCGCTGGTGACCAAGGTACACCTGGAAGCAGTGCGGTTTGCACGCGACGGGTACAGCATCGTGCTGATCGGGCACAAGGATCATGACGAAGTGATCGGCACGTTGGGCGAAGTGCCGGAGCGCAGCTTCCTGGTGGAAACGGTGGAAGACGTGGACCGGCTGGTACTGCCCGATCCGCGGCGCGTCCGCTACTTGACCCAGACCACTCTCAGCCTGGACGAAACGCGCGAGATCATCTTCCGCCTGAAAGAGCGGTTCCCCTTTATCGAGGGGCCGCCGGCGCAGGATATCTGCTACGCCACCGAGAACCGGCAGATGGCCGTGAAGGCCGTGTCGCAGACCGTCGAGCTGCTGCTGGTGGTGGGCTCGCAGAACAGCTCGAATTCCAAACGGCTGGTGGAAGTGGGCGACAATTTTGGAGTCCGCTCCCACCTGGTGAACGATCGCACCGACATCGATCCGGCCTGGCTCGAGGGCGTCCGGAACGTGGCGGTGACCGCCGGGGCTTCGGCGCCCGAGCACCTGGTGCTGGAGCTGATCGAGTTTCTGAAAGCGGGCGGCTATGATCAACTGGAGGAGATCGAGCTGGTGGACGAAGATGTCCGCTTCTCGCTGCCTTCGGAGCTGACGATAACGATCCAATGAGCGCGCCGCTACAAGTCGGGAACACGCTGGAGTTTGCGGCCGGGCACGGGATGCGCCGCGCGGCGCAACACCTGAGCGGCCTGCAGCAGCGCGACGGCCACTGGTGCGCGGAGCTGACAGCCGGCACCACCCTGGAATCCGATTACATCCTGTTCCAACTTTGGCTCTATCCGCCGCAGGACGGCCAGTGGGAGCCTCCGACCCGGCCGCTGATCGACAAGGCGGTGCGCGCCATCCTCGACCGGCAACTTCCGGATGGCGGCTTCAATATCTACAGCAAGGGCCCGTCGGAGGTCAGCGCGTCCGTCAAGGCCTACTTCGCGCTGAAACTGGCGGGAATGGCGGTGGACGACGCGCGCATGGAACGGCTGCGCGATCGCATTCTGGAGCTGGGCGGCATTCAGGCGTCGAACAGTTACGTCAAGGTCAACCTGAGCCTGTTCGACCTGTATCCGCGACAGTTCTGCCCCAGCATTCCACCGGAAGTGGTGCTGCTGCCGTTCGACTTTCTGTACCAGATGTCGGCGTGGACGCGGGCCATCGTGGTCACGCTTTCGATTGTGCACGCCGCCAACCCGTGCCGGCCGGTTCCGGAGGGGATGAACCTGGACGAGATCTGGCTGCCGGGAGCCAGCCCGGCCTGGTCGTTCCAAAAAGACCGGCGCTGGCTGACGTGGCACAATATTTTCCTCACGGCCGACTGGATTCTGAAGTGGTGGGAGCGCCACGGGTCGAAAAAGATCCGGCGGAGAGCCATCGAAAAAGCCAAGGAGTGGATGATCGAACGGTTGCGCCACTCGGACGGGTTGGGCGCGATCTATCCTCCGATGATGTACTCGGTGATGGCGCTGGATGTTTTGGGGTACGAGCCAAACGATCCGTTGCGCGTGGAAGCGCTGCGCCAGTTCAACAACCTGATGGTGGACGACGGCGAGCGGTTTTTCTTCCAGCCGTGCTTTTCGCCGGTTTGGGATACCGGGATTGGCGCGTACGCGCTGGGGCAGACGGATTCCCGGCACCCGGCTTTGCGGCGGGCGGCGGATTGGCTGCTGGCCAAAGAGGTTCGCCGCAAGGGCGACTGGGCGGTGAAGCGTCCCAATACAGAGCCTTCGGGCTGGGCATTCGAATACAGCAACGAATTTTATCCAGATATCGACGACACCGCCATGGTGACGCTGGCGCTGAGCCAAGCGCAGTCATCCGACGCCGCGGCGCAAGTGGCCTGCCAAAAGCGGGCGCTGAATTGGCTGCTGGCAATGCAATCGAGCGACGGCGGCTGGGCGGCCTTCGATGCCGACAATAATTGGGAATTCCTGAACAAGGTTCCGTTCGCCGATCACAACGCGATGCTCGATCCCACCTGCCCGGATATTACGGGGCGGGTGCTCGAGGCGCTGGCGGCCCATCGCATCGAAGGCAACCACCGCGCGGTGCGCCGCGGCGTGGAGTGGCTGGTGCGCAATCAGCGGCCCGACGGGAGCTGGTATGGGCGCTGGGGAGTGGCGTACATTTACGGCACGTGCTTTGCGTTGCGCGGCCTCGCGGCATCCGGCGAGAGCGATCGCGAAGCCTACGTGCTGCGGGCGGGCGAGTGGCTGCGCTCGGTGCAGAATGCCGATGGCGGCTGGGGCGAGAGCTGCGCCAGTTACGATAGCGGCCTGTTCGTTCCAGCCGAAAGCACTCCTTCGCAGACCGCCTGGGCGCTGCTGGGACTAATCGCCGGGGGCGACGAGAACAGCTTAAGCGTGCAGCACGGCATCGAGTACCTGCTGGAAACCCAGCGCGCCGATGGAAGCTGGGACGAAGAGCTGGCCACGGGCACTGGTTTTCCGAAAGTCTTCTATCTGGACTATCATTTGTACAAAGATTATTTTCCACTCCTCGCGCTGACTTCGTTCGTGAAGGCAAGAGATCGCTCGAATGGCTGAACTATGAAATTTCCGATTGCGATGGTGGCCGGCATGGCCGGGTACATCTTCAAGAACAAGCGGCGGCCGCGGCCGGAGTGGCAGAGGAACGCCGCTCCGGCGGCGGATCTATCGAACCCCTTCCGCATCCTGCCGGCCAAGACCGGCGAGATGCGCCAGCCGCACCCGATGATCGACCGGCGCTTCCCCATCGTGATGATGCTGGAGCCGCTGCACGCCTGCAATCTGACGTGCACGGGCTGCGGCCGCATTCGGGAATACGAATCGACCATCAGCGAGCGGGTTCCCCTGGAGGAATGCCTGGCGGCAGTGGACGAGTGCGGAGCGCCGATGGTGTCGATTTGCGGTGGCGAGCCTATGATGTACCCGCAGATCGGGCAACTGGTGACGGGAATCCTGGAACGGAACAAGCACATCATTCTCTGCACCAACGGCATGTTTATCCGGAAGCGGCTGCATGAGTTCACTCCGGACAAGCGCTTTTACTTCAATGTCCACCTGGACGGCATGGAAAAGAACCACGACATCGCGGTGGAGCGCGCGGGCGTATTTCGCGACGCCATTGAAGGCATCCGGGCGGCCAAGGCTGCCGGATTCCTGGTTTGCACCAACACCACCGTCTATAAAGAGACGGATATGGCGGAGATTGAAGAGCTTTTCGACTACCTGAAGCAGTTCAACGTGGATGGCCACCAGATTTCGCCGGCCTACGGATATTCGGCGGTGAACGACCGCGAAATCTTCATGACGCGCGACGATGTGCATGAAAAATTTCGCGATTTCGACCGCATCGCCAGGAAATACAATGTGCGGCAGACGCCCGTCTACATGGAGTTCCTGAAAGGCGAGCGTGAACTGCCGTGCACCGCGTGGGGCAACCCCACTTATAACATCAAGGGCTGGAAGGGGCCCTGCTATCTGATCACCGACGGCCACTACAGGACCTTCGAGGATCTGATGACGCAGACGCCGTGGGAAAGCTACGGCCCCGGAAACGATCCGCGCTGCGAGCACTGCATGATGCATTGCGGGTTCGAACCCTCGGCGGCGTTCGGGATCAACGCGAAGTTCACCGACAACTTCAAGATGTTGTCATGGATGCTGCGCTAGAGGCAGGCATTCGGATCAAGAGCCGGACCAGGGGGTCCGGCGCAGGCGAGGGCGCCTGCCCCACCTTTAGAGGCAGGACGCGAGCTTCATGAAACCGGCGCTGGTTACGGGCGCCTCGGGCTTCATCGGGTGGCACGTGGCGCGCGTGTTGCGGGAGCGGGGCTACCCGGTTCGGGCGCTGCTGCGCGCGGGCAGCCGCGTAGATGCGCTGGATGTCGAGCCGGTTACCGGCGATCTGCGCGACGCCGGCTCGCTCGGCCGCGCGGTTGCGGGCTGCGGCCTGGTCTTCCATGTGGCCGCCGACTACCGCCTTTGGGCCAAAGAGCCCTCGGAGCTTTACCGGTCCAACGTGGATGGCACGCGCCATCTGCTGGAAGCGGCGCGGCAGGCCGGGGTGGAGCGCGTGGTCTACACCAGCACGGTGGGCTGCATCGGCATCCCCGAAGGCGGCATCGGCAATGAGGACTTGCCGGTGACTCTCGAAGAGATGGCGGGCGACTATAAGCGCTCCAAGTTTCTGGCAGAGCAAGTCGCGCTCGAATTCGGGCGCTCCGGGCTGCCCGTGGTGATCGTCAATCCCACGGCGCCGGTGGGCGATCATGACGTCAAACCCACGCCCACCGGCAAGATTGTGGTGGACTTCCTGAAGGGAGACATGCCGGCCTTCATCGATACCGGGCTCAACGTGGTGGATGTGCGGGACGTTGCGGAGGGTCACTGGCTGGCATGCGAACGCGGCCGGGTGGGCGAACGCTACATCCTGGGATCGGAGAACCTGACGCTGGCGCAAATTCTGCAACGACTGGCTCAAATCACGGGCCGCCGGGCTCCCACCACGCGGCTGCCGTACGTGGTGGCGTGGTGCGCGGGGGCGTGCAGCACGGCTTGGGCCGGGGTCACCGGGACGCCGCCGCGCATTCCGATGGAAGCCGTGCGCATGGCCAAGAAGAAAATGTGGGTCACGCACGAAAAGGCGCGCCGCGAACTGGGCTTTGCGCCCGGCCCGGCGCGGCAGGCGCTCGACCGCGCGGTCGAGTGGTTCCAGGGGGCAGGGAAGCGACCTGTCCAAACGCCAGCGGCATGAAGCTCCTGCTGATCGCCTCCGATCGAATGGAATTGCAAGGCCTGCTGCGGCGCTGCGAGCAGGCGCGGCGAGCGGATTTGTCCGTGGATTGGTCGCGCATGGCGCGACTGGGATCCCATGACGTGCTGCTGGCCGCCAATGGGGTGGGCACCCGGCGAGCCGCTGCAGCGGTGGATGCGGCCTCGGCCATTTTTGCGGCCGACGCCATCGTCAACCTGGGCTTCTGTGGGGCACTGGAGCCGGAACTGGGAGTGGCCGATATTGTAGTGGCGACCGGCATTGCAACCGCGCATGGCCGATTCGCCGCCCATCAGCCCGCCGAGGCCCCGGCGCACCTCGCCGGGACGGTCTGCTCGCTCGATCATGTGGCGCGTACCGCTGAAGAAAAGCGCGATCTGCATGCCGCGGGCTGGATCGCGGTGGAAATGGAAGCGGCGGGAGTTGCCGCGCGAGCCGAAGCGCTTGACCGGCCGTTCTACTGCATAAAGGCCGTCACCGATCTGGCCGGCGAAAGCATGGCCAACGACTTCAATTCCGCACTTTCGGACGGTCACTTCGATACAATAAAGGTTCTAAGGTCTTCATTGCGCCATCCTTCGGTCCGGCTCCCGGAGCTGTTCCGGTTGCGCAAGCGTGGTCTGCGAGCTTCTAAAGTTCTGGGAGATTTTGTTGCCGATTGCCGATTCTGAGGTAAGCGCCATACCGGAAACCATGCACGCGGCCGTGTATCGAGGCCGGAGCGCGGTTCAGGTGGAGGAAGTTCCGACGCCGCGGATCGGCGCGGGTGAAATCCTCATTCGCGTGGAGGCCTGCGGCATCTGCCATACCGACCTGAAGAAGATCGAGCACAATCTGCTCGAGCCGCCGCGCATCTACGGGCACGAGACGGCGGGCACGGTGGCCGCCGTCGGCTCCGGGGTCACCCGTTTTCAGCCGGGCGACCGCGTGGTGGCCTTCCACCATATCCCGTGCCTGGAGTGTTTTTACTGCCGGCGCAACCACTATGCACAATGCGCAATCTATAAGAAAGTGGGCATCACGGCGGGCTTTGAACCGGCGGGCGGCGGGTTTGCGCAGTACGTACGAGTGATGGATTGGATTGTGGAGCGCGGCGTTGAGAAGATTCCCGACGGCGTCCCCTTCGAGCGCGCCGCGTTGGTGGAGCCGCTCAACACCTGTTTGAAGGCCGTGGTGGAATGCGACCCGCAGCCCGGTGAGTTCGTAGCCGTTTTGGGGCAAGGGCCCATCGGGCTGATGTTCACGATGCTGGTGAAGCGTTCGGGCGCGCGCATCGCCGCGACCGATACCATCCCCGAGCGGCTGCTCCTGGCAGAGCGCTGTGGCGCGGAATTTGCGTGGGACCCGCGAAGGACCAACGTAGCCGAAGAAATCAAGCGTCTTAACGGCGGGCGCGGCGCGGACCTGGTGATCGTAGCAGCATCCGCTCCCGGGATCGTCGATCAGGCCATGGCCTGCTCGCGGCCGGGCGCGCGCATCCTATTGTTCGCGCAGACTTCCGCCACGGAGCGGGTGGAGATCTCCGGCGCCGACATTTGTGTACTGGAACGTACCCTGTTCGGGTGTTATAGTGCTTCTGTGGACTTGCAAAAGGAGTCCGCAAGACTGGTTTTCGGCGGCGAGTTGCCCTTGGAGGAACTGATCTCGCATCGCCTGCCGCTGGCGGAGATCCGCTCGGGGATTGATCTGGCGTTGCATCCCGGGCCCAAATCGTTGAAAATAATCGTTCAGCCACAGAGGTGGTCATAGAGTGGACAATCACATGATGGCTGCTGTGCTATACGGCAAGGAACACTTGCAAGTGGAGCCGGTGGCCGTTCCGACAATCGAGAGTGGTGACATCCTCGTAAAGGTAAAGGTGGCGCTGACGTGCGGTACCGACGTCAAAGTTTTCCGCCGTGGTTATCACGCGCGTATGATCGTGCCGCCTGCCGTGTTCGGGCATGAACTGGCCGGCGACGTGGTCGCGCTGGGCGCCGATGTCACGCGGTTCAGCCTCGGGCAACGGGTGGTGGCAGCCAATTCCGCGCCCTGCGAGGACTGTTTCTTCTGCCGGCGGGGTTTGCAGAACCTTTGCGAAGACCTGCTGTTCAACAACGGCGCGTACGCCGAATACATCCGCATTCCGGCGCGCATCGTGGAGCGCAATACGTATCTGATTCCGGCGCACGTGGGATATAGCGACGCCGCGCTGGTGGAGCCGCTGGCCTGCGTGATTCGCGGCCTGGAAGAGACTGCTCCGCGGGCAGGCGATACCGTGGCGGTGATCGGGCTCGGGCCAATTGGCCTGATGTTCGTGAAACTCGCCAAACTTTACGGCTGCCGGGTGATCGCGGTGGGACGGCGCAAGCAACAACTCGAGCGGGCCCAAGCGCTGGGGGCCGACGAGCTGATCGTGGGCAACGATCATTCGAACCCCGTCGAGACCATCCGCAATTCGACCCACGGACGCGGCGTGGATATCGCTATTGAAGCCGTGGGCAAGCCGCAGACCTGGGAGTGGGCGGCCAGTATGGTGCGCCGCGGCGGCACAGTGAACTTCTTCGGCGGCTGCCCCAACGATAGCCGCGTGCACCTGGATACGGCCCTGCTGCACTATTCCGAAATCACCTGCAAGGCCAGTTTCCACCATACCCCGACGTTCATCCGCAAAGCGCTCGACCTCATCAGCGCCGGCCACATTACCGCCTCATTTTTCGTCAATCGCGAGGAGCCGCTGGCCAATCTTCTGGAAGTCATGCGCCACCTGATGAGCCATAACGGCCACCTGAAGACGGCGATCGTACCGTAGTGGCGGGGGCGATGCCGCTTCCGCCAGTCGAGTTCGTCCGCTCGCCGGAGGCCTTGCAGCGCATCTACACGCCTGCCGAAGCTCGCGAGTACACGCGCTGGCTGGCCACCCACCACTACGAGAACTTCCACGTGGTGAGCTTTCTGCTGCCCAAGCGCCTCCACCAGGATTTTTATAACGTCTACGCGTATTGCCGCTGGGCCGACGACCTGGGCGATGAAATGGGCGACCGCGCCGAGAGCCTGCGCCTGCTCGACTGGTGGCGCACGGAACTGGACGCCATGTACCGGGGCCACGCCACGCATCCGGTGTTTGTCGCGCTGCTCGACACGGTGCGCGAATACCAGATCCCCCGCCAGCCTTTTGCCGATCTGATCCAGGCTTTCGTGCAGGATCAAACCGTCACGCGCTACCGCAATTGGGACGAAGTGTTGACTTATTGCCGGTATTCGGCGAACCCGGTGGGCCGCCTGGTGCTGTACCTGTGCGGCTATTCCGACGACGAGCGGCAACGGCTTTCCGACGCCACCTGTACGGCTCTGCAGCTCGCCAACTTCTGGCAGGACGTGACGGTGGATCTGCTGAAGGACCGCATCTATATCCCGCTCGACGTCATGGAGCGGCACGGATACACGGTGGAGGAATTGCTGGCGCGCCGCTTCACGCCGGCGTTCCGGGAAGTGATGCGCGAACTCGTCGAGAAGGCCCGCGGACTGTTTCTGGAAGGCGCGCCGCTGGTCGGCCGGCTGGACCGGCGGATGGCTCTCGATATCGACTTGTTCAACCGAGGCGGCATGCGCGTGCTGCGGAAGATCGAGCGGCAGGGATATGACGTGCTGGCCGCGCGGCCCGCCATTTCGAAAGCCGAGCGCGTGGGCCTGCTGCTGGGATCGCTGGTTCGGGTGGCCTTCAGGCGGGCGGCATGAGGAACGCCATCGACCAGTCGTACGAATACTGCCGCAGGGTGGCGCGCCGCCGCGCCAAGAATTTCTACTATTCGTTCGTGCTGCTGTCTCCCCCGCAGCGCCGCGCCATGTGCGCCATTTACGCCTTCATGCGCTACTGCGACGACCTGAGCGACGAACCGGGGGCCACCCGCGCGGCCATTGAGCGCTGGCGCGCCGAGATGCAAGACGCGCTGGCCGGCCGTTTCAGCGGCCACCCGGTCTGGCCCGCTTTCCATCACACGGTCCGCCGTTTCCGCATCCCGCACGAGTATTTCGGCGAGATGATCGACGGGGTCCTTTCGGATCTGGAGCCGCGCGAGTTTGAGACCTTCGATCAGCTCTACCGCTATTGCTACCAGGTGGCGTCAGTGGTGGGGCTGACCACCATCCACATTTTCGGCTTCGATACGCGCAGCGCGTTGCCGCTGGCCGAGAAATGCGGCGTGGCGTTCCAGTTGACCAATATCCTGCGGGATATCCGGGAAGACGCCGCGCGGGGCCGGATTTATCTGCCCGCCGAAGATCTGCGCCGTTTCGGTCTCACCGCCGGGGACATCCATGCGGGCAAGCGCAGGCAGCCATTTCTCGAGCTGATGCAATTCGAAGCGGAGCGGGCGCGCGCCTACTATAACGAGTCGCTGCCGCTGCTCGACCTGATTCACGCGCGCAGCCGCCCATCGCTGTGGGCGCTGATCGGCATTTACTCGCGGCTGCTGGAACGGATTGTGGAGAGCGATTATGACGTTTTTGCGCGGCGGGTACGGCTGCCGCTGTGGGAGAAGTCATGGATTGTGGTGAGGGCGCTGGTGGGCGCCGGTTAACGGTCCGCGGATCTAAAACACGCCGCACCGGAGGCTTTAGCCACTGTGAGTTTTCCGGCACCACAGGGGCTAAAGCCCAACTTTCCGAGCAGCGGACCGGCCGGGGAGATCATTGACACTTTAGACCGGCGACATCGTTGACAACGTTTCGGATCTAGA
>Ga0209039_10000753_pt1 | contig 31143 bp, 16 predicted proteins | sample BogFormECP12_OM1_FD_188238 | JGI IMG/M metagenome (GOLD analysis project Ga0209039, IMG submission 188238) | Bog forest soil microbial communities from Calvert Island, British Columbia, Canada - ECP12_OM1 (SPAdes) (version 2) | ecosystem: Environmental > Aquatic > Freshwater > Wetlands > Bog ... | reverse complement strand
GGGTGGGGCGACGGTCAATTTCTCGCGCTGCACCGCCGCGGCGTCGAAGATGCACCAAATCGGCCCGCCGCCCGGTCCGGTGCCGCCATTCAGGCTCATCGCGGCCGGAAGGTAGCCCATGGGATCATACTTTATATTGGCCGCGCTGCGCCAATCGTTCTGCTTGTAATTTGGGCCGGTCTCGAGGGTAGCGGCGGCGTTGCCGAACGCGCCCTTCGTCTCGTCATAAAACCGCATACCGACCTGGTTGACGCAGATCGCGTTCTGATAATCCCGGATCTGCAGGCCGATGGCGCGGACCAGGTGGAAATACTTGCTGCCCGGTTGAAACTGGGGATTAATGGCGGGGTATCCGTGCTGGCACCCGACATACCCTGGCTTAGAGATATGGGAGCCGAATTCCGCAGTCTGGGCGGCGGTGCCCCAAAGCGATGCCCCCACCTCCATGGCGGCGATTTCTCCGCTGGCATCCTGGCTGGTATACGGCTCGCCCGCGTTGCTGCAGTATTCCTCGGTGAGGCGAGGATCGAATATGCGGCGGAACTCCACGTTGCTGGTGCTGCCGCCGGTGGCGACGATGACGCCTTTCCGGCCGCGGATATTGAGCTTGGCGCCGCCTTTGACCTCCACCGTGATTCCGGTCACCCGGCCCGTGTTGTTATTCTCCCGGATAATGCTGGTCATCCTGTGGTTCAGGAGGATTTGCACGCCCGCTTTCCGCGCGGCTGCCTCCAGCGGGCGCACGATGCCGATGCCCCCGGAAGTGGTCTTCCCGACTTCGAGGGGCACGGCTACGCCGGTCTGAATCCGCGGGTATTCCAGGATGGCCGCGTGCATCGCCCTGGGTGCCGACTTGCCCGCCTGGGTCATGCCCACACGGTCGGGTACCGGTTTCGTCCATATCAGTCCATGGGCCACCAGAAAGTCGTAGGCCATAACGTTGTTGTCGGCGAATGCCCGAACGATGTCGCGGTCGTTGAAGCGGTACTCGGCGGCGCCGTTGCCCCCCACCGAGGACCAGTCGCAGAGGTCCTTGAACAGGATTTCGGGCGAATCCACGATTCCAGCCGCTTTCTGGGCCGCCGTGCCGCCGCCCAGCGGGATGTTGCCGGTGCAGACGGCGGCGTGGCCCCCGATGTCGTCGATGGCCTCGACCATGATTACCGTCGCGCCGTTCTCTTTGGCAATAATGGCGGCGGGCAGCCCGGCAGCGCCGGATCCGACCACCACGACGTCGGCTTCATGATCCCACTTGCGCACAGGCGGGGCGGCCTGGGCAGCGGGCGCCACACCAGCCAAGGCCGCGCCCTTCAGGAATGCTCTACGATCAAAGTTCTTGTTCGGCATTGATGCTCCTGTGATGCTTTATCTGCTGCAAGGTTCGATTTGAACCTCATCCGGGTCAGCCTCCAGCGGAGAATAACCCGGAATTTCGATTTTGGATTTTCGGCTCCAATTGAGTATAAACCAAACCGTCATCCCTTGGTCTTGCGAGTCCCACTGCTTCCTCCGGGAGCCGTCTTCGCCCCCGCCAGGCGGGGTTGTCGCCCCGCCGGAAAAACCCAAAACCGGGAAGCTGCTTCTTTTCAGTGATCTTCATAAACACCTCTCCGGCCCCCACGTCCTGGTCTGTTGGGGTAGGCCTTCGGCCCGCGAAACCCATGAAAAAGCGCGCCTTGTGGGGCAGGCAATCCTGCCTGCGGACTCGCTTTCAGCGGGTCCAGCCGCCTGCAAGGCGGCCTGCTTTTTCGACCCTGCCTGATTTCGCTGGTGTCATCGCCCTCGCGCCCCTCGGCGCGCGCTACCGGCCAATGCACGGCCGGGGTGTAACGTCCTTTTCCGCACTCGTCGCGAGGGCCAAGGACACCCTCGTTGTGCGCATTCCGCTCATTTTGGAAAGCTGGGCGTTCTTGACGCAGTCCGTGAATGGGAATATCATTCGAAAAGTCCTATAAAAGGAACTCCACCCCATGAAACGGGCGCATTGGTTTCTCCCGATCGCTGTCGCCATCCTTTTCGTCGCGGTCTGTTCGGCGCAGGCGCCACAGGGCTGGTATCCGCACGAGGGTGGCTTGCTCAAGTACCGGGTCCAGATCCTGTTCGGACAGGAACCCGACACCCTGCCCGATGGCTGGAGGTATGGCCGCTTGTCGGCCGTCGCCGTGGCCGCGGATGGCACGGTCTACGCCGGCCAACGCGGTCCCAGGGCCGACCCCATCGTGGTCTTCGACGCCAAGGGGAAATTCCTCCGCTCCTTCGGCAAGGGCGTCTTCAGCGTCGTTCACGGATTGCGCGTGGACCCCAATGGCCACGTATGGGCCACCGATACCGGGTTTCACCAGGTCTTTGAGTTCACCCCGGACGGCAAACTGGTGCGTAGTTTTGGCACTAAGGGAAAGCCGGGCGCGACCCACGATTCTTTCAACCGTCCCACCGACATCGCATTTCTGCCTAACGGCGATTTCTTCGTCTCCGACGGCTACGGCAACTCCCGCGTGGTCAAGTTCTCTCGCGAGGGCAAGTTCCTGCTGGAATGGGGCAAGCGCGGCACAGGGCCGGGAGAGTTCAACACTCCCCATTCGGTTCGCGTCGATTCCCACCAGAATGTCTATGTAAGCGACCGCGAGAATAATCGCATTCAGATTTTCGATTCCAACGGCAAGTTCCTCCGGCAGTGGACCCATCTCGGGGCGACCCAGGGAATGGACATCTCGCCCCAGGATGAGCTGTGGATCGTCACGCACAGAAACAACCAGGAGAACCTGTCTTACGATACGTTAGCGGGGCGGATCATGCGCGTCGACATAGCGACGGGCAAAATTCTTGGCTCCATGGAAAGTCCCGGGCACTGGCTTTCGCTCGGCCAAAACGGTGATATCTTCATCGGCAGCCTGACCGGTAACATCTTCCGATGGTATCCGGGTTGGGTGGAAGGCATGAGTGAGTCGGCGCCCGGCGTCGTGAAGTAGAAAAAACGGAGATGTTTATGAATATCAAACGATTCGTCCTGCCCGCCGCTGTGGGCACGATGTTGTGCCTGGTTTCGGCACAAGCACAAACGATGGCGCCGCCGATTACCAAGCCGTTGCACCTTTACAACACCGCCAAGCAGAAGCTGCTCGAAGGCAAGCAGGTCTTCAGCTTCACGCAATCCAAGATGGACCCGGCCGCCTATTGCGAGGCCGCCAAACACTACGACTATACCTGGTTCGAGATGCAGCATAGCACCCTCGAGTTCGCCGACATCGAGAAGATGATCGCCACCTGCCCGCACGCCCCGGCCATCCCCATGATCCGGCTGCCCGACGCGCAGGAATGGCACATCCAGCACGCCACCGACATAGGTTGTCTAGGTGTCGTTGTCCCCACCGTCGATGATGTGGACCGGGCGCGCGCGGCCGCCCAGTGGGCGCGCTACCCACCGTACGGAAGGCGCAGTTCCGGCGGGGGCCAGTATAACGCCATCTGGGGCATCAACGGCATCAACTACCGCAAAACCATCGATGAAAACATGCTGGTGGTTCTCATGCTTGAGACTCCCACCGCTGTTGCCAATGCCTTCGATATCGCGAACGTGCCCGGCATCGATGTCGTCATCGTCGGCAACAACGATCTGAGCCAGTTTTCGGGATTCGCGCAGGACTCCCCCGAGTACCAGGCGATGATCACCAAGATTCACGCCGACGTGAAGAGGGCGGGCAAAATCTTCGGACAGGCCAACGCGACGTACGCCAAGGGTCATCCGCTGAGCAACGACGCCTTCTTCTTCCAGAACGGCCCATCGAACGACGGCTGGACGCCCCCCGGCCGCGGCGGCCGCGGCGCCAGCGCCCCGCCCCCCGGCGAGCGCTGACCCGCAAACCGGGGCCAGGCTTCGAGTTTCGCCGCCTTTTGCGAAACTCGTTGCCTGTCCCCGGTCTGCCCCGAAGAGTATACCCCCAAGGAAGACCCCGCATGAACTTAATGTCGGTGATTTTGCCAGCTTGTCTGGCCGTTTCGCTTTTCCCCCAACAGCCGCCCGCTCCGCCGAAAGCCGCCCCTCGCCCCGCGCTTACGCTATCGACGACGGCGTTCGAAGATGGCGGAATCATACCGAATAAGTACACCGGGGCGGACGCGCATCCGGGTTCGCCGATGCTGGCTTGGACCGATGTTCCCGCTGGCGTGGCGACTTTCGTGATGATCATGCACGACACCGATGTGGCGGCGCAGAAGAAGGCGGAGGACAATCTCCACTGGATGGTTTTCAATATCCCGGCCACCACCACCGGGCTGCCGGAGGCCGTGCCGCCGGCGGCCAATTTGCCCGACGGCGCCATCCAGGCGAAGCATTCCCGCGGAGCAGTTGGATACATGGCGCCTGGGGCGCCTCCCGGTCCCTTTCACCACTACATCTTCGAGTTATACGGCCTCGATACAAAACTGGATTTAGGGCCGGACGCCACCCGGGCGGATGTGCTGAAGGCTATGGACGGGCATGTGGTGGCGAAGGCCTCCCTGACCGGCCGCTTCCATCGATAGATCGGGCCTATCGGGCGCCGAGCCAGCACAAGCTATCCCGCCACCGGCGTTTCAGTCACTTGCTTCTTGCGCCGCTTCCAGCCTTGTACGCGCTCCTGCAGCGCCGCCATGTAGGTGTAAAACACCGGCGTGAGGTATAGCGTGACCAACTGCGAAAATAACAGGCCGCCCACCACCACCAGGCCCAGCGGCTGGCGGGCCTCGCCGCCCGCGCCGTAGCCCAGCGCGATGGGCACGGCGCCTAGCATGGCCGACATGGTGGTCATCATGATGGGCCGGAAACGGATTAGGCAGCCTTCGTAGATGGCGTCCCGGGGGGCCAGGTTGTGCTGGCGCTCGGCTTCCAGGGCGAAATCGATCTGCATGATGGCGTTCTTCTCCACGATGCCAATCAGCATGATGAGGCCCACAAACGCGTAGATGTTCAGGTCGATGTGGAAAATCAGCAGGGTCATCAGCGCGCCGAAACCGGCTGAAGGCAGGCCCGAGAGAATAGTGATGGGGTGGATATAACTCTCGTACAAAATGCCGAGCACGATGTACACCACCGCGATGGCGATGATCAGCAGCACCCACAAGTTTCCGAGGGAGCTCTGGAAGGCCTTGGCCGCGCCTTGAAATTGCGTGCCGATGGTGGCCGGCAGCTCACGGTCGGCAATCGCCTGGATGCGTTTGACCACCTCGCCCAGCGACGCGCCCGGCTGTAGGTTGAAGGAGATGGTGGCCGAGGGTAGCTGGCCGTAATGGTTGATGGTCTGCGGCCCCGTCTCCGTAACCACGTGGGCCATGGTGTCGAGAGGAATCAGTTTGCCGTTGTTGTTCTTGAAATACAGCAGCGAGAGCGCGCGCGGGTCGGCCTGGTACTTCGGCTCCAACTCCAGCAGCACCTTGTATTCGTTCACCGAACCATAGATAGTGGAAACCCACCGCGGCCCATAAGCGTCGTAGAGGGCGTTCTCGATCAGGTTGGCGTTCACGCTCATGACCGCCGCTTTGTCGCGGTCGATGGTAACGTTGACCTGCGGCGTCTGGACGGCTACGTCGCTGGCCACGTCGTCCACACCCGGCACTTGCTCCACCAGCTTCAGGAGCTTGTCCGTCTGGGCGTAGAGTTCCGCCTTGTCGGGCGTCTGCATGGAGAACTGGTAAAGACTCTTGGTGACCTGGCCGCCGATCTGAATTGTTGGCGGATTCTGAAGGTAAGATTTCATGCCCGCCAGACCGGCCAGCTTGGGACGCAACTCCTTGATAATGTCGTTCACGCCCAAGGGCCGCTTGTTGCGCGGCTTCAGGTGCACTACCAACTCGCCATAGTTGGGGCCGCCCAGGTTGGAGGCGGTGGCGCCGCCCACGCTGGCCATGAGGGAATCCACGTTGGCGTCCTTCGATACCAGGTCCGCGATCCTCTGCTCGTAATCCACCATCTGGTAGTAAGAAGTCCCCTGCGAGGCTTCCGTGTAGACCTGCATCTGATCCGTGTCCTGGTCGGGAATGAAGCCCTTGGGAATGGTCACGAACATGTACAAAGTGGCGGCCAGAACCACCACCGAGACGGCCATGGTCACCGGCCGGTAGCGCAGCACCCATGTCAGCGACACGTCGTAGACGTGCAACATGCCCTGGAAAAACCTCTCGGTCACGCGGTAGAACCAGCTCCGCGTCTCTTCGTGCGCCGAACGCAAAAACCGGCTGCACAGCATGGGCGTGAGGGTCACCGACACCACGCCCGAGATCAGGATGGCGACGCAGATGGTGATGGCGAATTCCTTGAACAAGCGGCCCAGCACGCCGCCCATGAACAACACGGGAATAAACACGGCGGCCAGCGACAGCGTCATGGACACGATGGTGAAGCCGATTTCGCCGGAGCCTCTCAGCGAGGCCTGCAAGGGCTTCTCGCCCATTTCGATGTGCCGGACAATGTTCTCCAGCATGACGATGGCGTCGTCCACCACGAACCCGATCGAAAGGATGAGGGCCATCATGGAGAGATTGTCCAGGCTGAAGCTGAGCAGGTACATGACGGCGAAGGTTCCGACAATGGAAAACGGCAGCGCCAGGCTGGGAATGATGGTGGCCGACAGGTTGCGCAGGAACAGGAAGATCACCATGACCACCAGTCCCAGCGTCAGCACCATGGTGAACTCGACGTCGGTGTACGATTCGCGGATGGTGTCGGACCGGTCGTACAGAATGTCCATGTGAACCGAGGGAGGAATCTCGGCCCGGAACACCGGCAGCAGGTTTTTGACGCCGTCGGTGACCTCGATGGTGTTGGTCCCCGGCTGGCGCTGAATGGCCAGAACGATGGCGCGGCTGTGCTCGTTATGCGCGTAGAACCAGGACGCCGTCTTGTCATCCTCGACGCTGTCGATGATGTTGCCCAACTCTTCGAGGCGCACCGGCGAACCGCTGCGGTAAGCCACCACCACGGGACGATACGCCGCCGCGCTCATCAACTGCCCGCTGGCTTGGAGGGTGAAGGCGCGCTGCGGACCGATAATGGCGCCCGTGGGTAGGTTTACGTTCCAGTTCTTCAGCGCGGATTCAATCTCATTGATGCCGATCTGCCGCGAGGCCAGCGCGTGCGGGTCCATCTGCACGTGGACGGCGTACTTCTGGGCGCCCAGCACCTGCACCTGGGCCACGCCGGAGATCATGGAAACCCGCTGCGCCAGGCGCGTCTCGGCGTATTCATCCAGGGTCCACAGCGGCAGCGTGGGCGAGGTCAAGGCGATGTACAGGATGGGCTGGTCGGCGGGGTTCACCTTGGTGAAAGTGGGCGGCGTGGGCATGCCCTGGGGCAGCATGCGCGAGGCCTGTGTGATGGCGGCTTGCACGTCCACCGCGGCTCCATCCAGTTTGCGTGCGAGGTCGAATTCCAGCGTGATCTGGGTACTGCCGAGCGAATTCGACGAAGACATCGAGTTCATTCCGGCGATGGTGGAGAACTGGTTTTCGAGCGGGGTGGCCACGGCCGCGGCCATGGTCTCGGGACTGGCGCCGGGCAGACTGGCGGTCACCAGCAGGGTGGGCAGGTCCACGTTGGGAAGGTCGCTCACCGGCAGCGCGCGGTAGGCCACGGCACCGAACAGGGCGATGGCCGCCATCAGCAGGCTGGTGGCAATGGGCCTCTCGATGAAGGTCTGGGAGATATTCATGCGTGCCTCACCCAACCGCTCCCTGACGGCCGCGGCGAGATGGCACGGTGGTTTGTCGACATGCCCTTGTTCATGCGTGCGTCAGGCTCCCGTCTGCATCAACAGGGGTCAGGGCCTTGGGAGATCTCCACTCATTCCACCGCACTAGGATTGCCGCCATATAGGTATAAACCACCGGAGTCAGATACAGGGTCATCAACTGCGAAAAGGCCAGGCCGCCCACCACCGCCATGCCCAGCGGCCGGCGCGCTTCGCCGCCCGCGCCGTAGCCCAGGGCGATGGGCAGGCCGCCCAGCAGCGCCGACATAGTGGTCATCATGATGGGGCGGAAGCGGATGAGGCAGCCTTGGTAAATCGCCTCGGCCGGCGCAATGTGTTGACTGCGCTCGGCCTCCAGGGCGAAATCGATCTGCATGATCGCGTTCTTCTTCACGATGCCGATGAGCATGATCAGGCCCACAAACGAGTAGATGCTCAGGTCGATCTTGAAGAGAAGCAGAGTAAGTAGCGCGCCGAAGCCGGCCGATGGCAATCCCGAGAGGATGGTCAGGGGATGGACGTAGCTCTCGTACAACATGCCGAGCACAATGTACACCACCGCGATGGCTACAATGAGCAGAATCCCCATGTTCTTCATGGAATCCTGGAACACCTTTGCCGTGCCCTGGAACGCGCCGGTAATGGTGGCGGGCAGAGTCGCCTTGGCGGCCTCCTCGATCTCCGTGGTGGCCTGGCCCAGCGAGGTTCCGGGTCTCAGAGCGAACGAGATCGTCACCGAAGGCAGTTGGCCCGAGTGCGGGATGCTCTGCGGTCCCGCATCCAGCACCAGTTTCGCCACGGCGTTCAACGGCACCAGTTGCCCGCTGTCCGATTTCAGATAGATCATCTGCAACCCATCGGTGTGTTCCTGGTACTGCTGCAGCATTTCGAGCAGGACCCGGTACTGGTTGGTAGGCGCGTAGATGGTGGAGGAAAACTGCGGGCCGAATGCGTCGTATAGCGAACTGGAGATGTTGTTCCAGTTCACCCCGAGCGCCGCGGCCCGGTCGCGATCCAAAACGACGTTGACCCGCGGGGTCTTGATTTGCAAATCGCTGGAGACTTCCTGCAGGCCCGGCAACCGGGCGACGATGCGCTCCAGCTTGGGGGCTTCCTCGTAAAGCTGCTGCGTGTCCGGTCCATACAGGGTGAAGTCATAACTGCTCTTGGACATGCGTCCGCCCACGCGGATGGCCTGGGGAATCGAGATGTATACCCGCAATCCGGGAAAGTTCGAGACTTTCGGCCGCAACCGGTTGACGACATCGGCGACGGTGGCCACGCGCTGCCGGCGAGGTTTCAGGTTGACCATCAAGCGCCCCGTGTTGGCGGCTCCGCCAAAGCCGCCGCCGGTGCTGGAGTAAAAACTCTCGACGTCCGGGTCGCGGACCATGATCTGGGACACCACCTGCTGGTACTTCATCATCTGGTAGAAGGAGGTGCCCTGCGCGGCCTCGGTTTGCACGCTGAAGTTGTCGTTGTCGGTATCCGGGATGAAGCCTTTCGGCACCGCGAAGTACAGCCAACCAGTAACTCCAAGGACCACCACGAACATTGCCAGCATGACGGGGCGGTGCCCCAGCACCCAGCGGAGACTGGTGCTGTAGGTACGCAGCATGCCCTGAAAGACCCACTCCAGGGCGCGGTAGAACACTCCGTGGCCCGTGGATTTCATTTCCCGCAAGAAGCGGCTGCACAGCATGGGGGTCAGGCTGATCGAGACCATGCCGGAAATCAGGATGGCGGTGCAGATGGTCACCGCGAACTCGCGGAACAGCCGGCCCAGGATACCCGACATGAACAGGATGGGAATGAATACGGCGGCCAGCGAGAGCGTCATCGCGACAATCGTGAAGCCAATCTCCCTCGACCCCGCGAGCGCCGCCGGATATGGCTTCTCCCCGTGCTCGATGTGCCGGACGATATTCTCCAGCATGACGATGGCGTCGTCCACCACGAAGCCGATGGAGAGGATCAGCGCCATCATGGAAATGTTGTTGATGCTGAAATTCAACAGGTACATCACCGAGAACGTGCCTACGATGGAGAACGGCAGCGCCATGGCGGGGATCATGGTGGCGGAGAAATTCCGCAGGAATAGGAAGATCACCATGATGACAAGGGCCAGGGTGGCGGCCATGGTGAACTGAATGTCGTGGAACGCTTCGCGAATGTTCTTGGAGCGGTCGCCGCGAATTCCCAGGTGCACGGAGGGAGGCATTTGCGCCTGGAAGAACGGCAGCAGCCGCTTGATGTTGTCGATGACCTCGATGGTGTTGCTGCCGGGCTGGCGCATCACCTGCAGGTTCACCCCGCGCGTCCCTTCGGTCCCGTACTCGCCGCCATAGATCTGCGAGAAGTTCTTGTCGTCCTCGACGCTGTCGATCACGCGCGCCACGTCTTCGAGGCGCACCGCGGCGCCGTTCCGGTAGGCGACGATCATGGGCTTGTATTGCCAGGCCCGCATGAGCTGGCCGTTGACCTGGACGTTGTAGGCGGTGTGGGGGCCATAGAGCGTGCCGGTGGGAATATTGACGTTCCAATTGCGGAGGGCGTCATCGATCTCGTTCAAGCCGATCTGGCGAGTGGCCAGCTTGTTGGGGTCCACCTGCACCCGGACCGCGTACTTGGCGGCGCCGAACACTTGCACCTGGGCCACGCCATCCACCATGGAGATGCGTTGCGCCACCATGGTCTCGGCGTATTCGTCCAGGTCGGAGAGCCGCAGCGTGGGGGACGTCAGGAACAGGCTGATGATGGCCTGATCGCCCGGATTCACCTTGCGGAACGAGGGCGGCGTGGGCATTCCCGGCGGCAGCAGGGGCATGGCTTCGGCGATGGCCGTCTCCACGTCCACGGTGGCCCCGTCGATATCCCGGCTCAGGTCGAATTGCAGGGTGACGTTGCTGGACCCCTGGCTGCTGCTGGAAACCATGGAATCCAGGCCCGCGATGGAGGTGAATTGCCGCTCCAGGGGAGTGGCCACGGCGGAGGCCATGGTGTCGGGGTTGGCGCCCGGAAGGCTGGCTGAAACCGTGATGGTGGGGTAGTCGACCTGCGGCAGGTCGCTCACCGGCAGGGCTCGATACGCGATGACGCCGAACATGGCGATGCCCGCCATGATCAGGCTGGTCGCAATCGGCCGGCGAATAAAATTCTCGGAAATGTTCACGCCGAGCCCTCGTCTAGCTCCGCGACCGTCCCCCGCCGCCGCCCCTGCCGTCTCGAACGACGACCCGGCTGCCGGGCGCCAGACGCAACTGCCCTTCGGTGACCACCGTTTCGCCCAGTTGCAGACCTTGATCCACCACCATGTCCTGATCCACCCGGGCGCCGGTCGACACCGGCCGCATCTCCACCGTCCGATCCTGCTTCACTACGTAAACATACGAACCGTTCTGGCCGGTCTGGACCGCCTGGTTGGGAACCACGATGGCGTTCGGCTGGGTAGTGAGCCGCAGCGTGACCCGCACAAACTGACCAGGCCACAGCTTGCGATCGGAGTTCGCGAACGTGCCTTTCAGCTTGATGGTGCCGGTGGTCATGTCCACCGCGTTGTCGATGAACGTCAGCACCCCGGTCTCTTCGTCGGCGGGGTTGTCCTGAGGCCCCGCGCGGACGGCCAATTTCCGCTCCGCCATGTAGCGCTTGATGGCCGGCAATTGAGCTTCAGGCACCGCGAACGTGACGTAGATGGGTTCAAGTTGATTGATGGTCATCAACTCCTGGCTATTGGCCATCACCACGTTGCCCTGTTTCACGCTGATGTTGCCCGTGCGGCCGTCGATGGGCGACCGGATGCCGGTATAGCCGAGCTGGATGCGCGCATTATCTATGGCCGCCCTGGTGGCCCCGATGTTGGCGGTGGCGCTTTCAATCGCCGCCTGGTCCGCGGCCAACGCCTGGCTGGAGGCATCGGCGGCCGCGCGCAACTGTTCGGACTGGTCCTTGGACACCACGCCGCTTTGAAACAACTCGGCATAGCGGGTGGCATTGGCCTCGGTGTATTTGTTCTGCGCCGTGTCGCGCGCCAGGTTGGCCTTGGCCTGCCCCAGCGCGGCCTGGTTCTGCGCCAGGTTGGCGGTGGCCTGGTCCAACGCGGCTTGGAACGGCCGCTGATCGATGGTGAACAGCAGGTCGCCGGCCTTGACGTAATCACCCTCGTGGAAGGAAACGGTGGTCAACTGGCCGCCCACCTGCGCCTTCACGGAAATGGTGGAGTAGGCTTCCACGTTGCCGATGACCTGGATCTCCACCGGGACATCCTTCTGGGAGGCCACGGCTACCGTGACGGGTACGTCGCCGGCCGCACCGCCCCTCCTGCCGCCCTTTCCTCCCGGACCGCCGCCGGGATCCCCGGAGGTAGACGCGCCGCCGTTCGAACAGCCGTATAAGAACAGGAGTGACACTCCGATAACGCATAGATTCCGAAGCACTTGCAGGAATCTTCTATGCCCGGTGCGCGCATGGGCCGAATGTATAGACATAAATAGATCTTGTACCTTGGAAATGGCGGTAAACAACATCTTAATGTTACCCCGATCCATCCGCAATGGCCCTTGAAGGCACATTTTTTGGAACTTTTTCAGAAGGCGGGCAAACCCCCGCCACACTGCGGTCAATCGCCCTTCGTCCTATCGGCGCCTCGGCATCGGTCATTGTTGGTGAAGATGTCCCGCACGGAGCTCTGGGTGAGCTTTACCTGCCGGCTGTCCCCTCGACTGGCCCAGAAGGCGAGGGCCTTCAAATGCGTCCAGAAACCCCGTCTTGCCTTGTCGTTCGCTCGCGTGACCCAGATGTGCTTGTCATCGTAGCTGATGGGCACGGTCTGGCCGGGCGCAGCCCAGGCTGCCCATGCGGGGCGGACGGTCGTCAAGTAATTCTTCGATTTGTCCTGCCAGTTCAATACCGGGGTCTTTTGATAGCCGACCAGGATCTTGCTATCCGCCGCAAAGCAGTAGTAATAGTCGCTCGGTCCGAAGAAGCAATTCGCGCAAAGCAACTCGGCGTGATCGAGCAACTGCGCTTGGGCCTGCTGCCGGCCGGCTGCCGCTCCGAAAGCGACCGGCGCGGCCAGCGAGGCGGCTATGCAAACCCACGCCCGGAAGACAGAGCGGATACGGGAATACGACCTCATCGTCCAATCGTAACCCGTTGCCGAGCGCCGCGGCAACGCCGTCTCGCCGGCTCGCGCCTCGCGGCTCCGAAACTGCCCTTCCGCGGTAGCGAGAGTGTTACCTGGAGGCGTTCGCATCAGTCATAATTAACAGAATGAGGGTGTTCGCTTTTCGACAGGCCGTTTAAATGACGACAAACACAAAAACCCCCGAATCGCTGCCGGAGGTGGATCTGCCCGGCCAGCATGGACCAACACCGCCCAGCTCAGGCAAACCAAAGAAACGAGGGCTGATCTGGCTTGCTTTCCTGCTGATCGTCGCGGGTGTCGCGGGCTACGCGGTGTGGCGTGCCGGCCAGCCGAACGCCGCCCCTAGAGGCCAGGGCGGAGGCGGGGGCGGCTTTGGCGGAGGCGGCGGCCGGGGCGCGGCTCTGGGCCCGGTGCCGGTAGTCGTGACCAAGGTCGCACGCTCCAGCATCCCGGTGTATCTGAACGGGCTGGGAAACGTGACTGCCTACTACACGGTAACGGTCAAGTCGCGGGTCGACGGCCAGTTGATGAAAGTCGATTTCAACGAAGGCGATCTGGTCAAGCAGGGCCAAGTCCTGATCGAAATAGATCCGCGGCCTTATCAGGTTCAACTGGATCTGGCTCAAGCTACACAGGCGCGCGACCAGGCCCTGCTGGCCAACGCCAAGGTAGATCTGGAGCGTTACAGGCTATTGGTGAAGACGGACGCCATTCCGAGTCAGGAACTGGATACGCAGACGGCGCTGGTCGCGCAATACGAAGCCGCTGTCAAGCAGGATCAGGCCAACATCGACAACGCCAGGCTGGAATTGACTTATTCCAAAATCACGGCGCCGATTACGGGTGTGCTGGGTCTGCGCCTGGTGGACCCCGGCAACATCGTCCACGCCTCCGACGCCAACGGCATGGTCACCATCACCCAGCTCCAGCCGATTTCCGTGCTGTTCACCATCCCCGAGGATAGCCTTCCGCAGGTCACGCAGAAGCTGCGGGCGGGTGCGCATCTGCCGGTGGATGCGTACAACAGGGACAATTCCAAGAAGCTGGCATCCGGGATGCTGGTGACCATGGACAACCAGATCGACAGCACCACCGGCACCTCGAAGCTGAAGGCGGTTTTCGACAACCAGGACAACTCGCTCTTCCCTCAGCAATTCGTCAACATACGCCTGCTGGTGGACACGCTGGCCAATCAACTGGTGGTCCCCAATGTGGCCGTCCAGAATGGCCAGCAGGGAACGTTCGTCTATGTGGTGGATGCGGATTCCACAGTGCACTTGAAAACGGTGCAAGTGGGAATCACCACCGCGGCCTCAGCCGACATTCTCAGCGGCATCTCGGATGGGGACCAGGTAGTGGTCGATGGCACCGACAGGCTGGTTGAAGGCGCCGTGGTCAGAGTCCGGAAAGCCGGAGAGATGGACAACCCGCCAGGCTATGACGCCGGCGCCGCCGGAGGCGGACGGAGCGGCCGTGGCGGCCGTGGCGGATCTAAGAAGGGTGGCGGCGACTTCAAAAAGGGCCAGAGCGGAGGCGCTGGTCGGTGAGTCCCTCCCGCATCTTCATCCTCAGGCCGGTGGCAACCTCGCTGATGATGGCTGGAGTGGTGCTGGTCGGGGTCACGGCCTTCCGGCAACTGCCGGTCTCGGCGCTGCCCCAGGTGGATTACCCCACCATTCAAGTCCAGACGTTCTACCCGGGTTCGAGCCCGGAGGTAGTGACGTCTTCGATCACCGCGCCGCTCGAGAAGCAGTTCGGCCAGGTGCCCGGGCTGACGCAGATGACGTCGATCAGTTCTTTCAGCAGTTCGCTGATCACGCTGCAGTTTTCGCTCGATCTCAGCATCGACGTAGCCGAGCAGGAAGTGCAGGCCGCCATCAATTCGGCCACCACTTTTCTTCCCAAGGATCTCCCGGTTCCCCCCATATACAGCAAGACCAATCCCGCCGATGCGCCGATTCTGACGCTGGCCATTACGTCTTCGACGGTGCCGCTGCCGAAAGTCGAAGAGCTGGCTGAAACCCGCATGGCGCAGAGAATTTCCCAGCTTAAAGGCGTGGGTCTGGTGAGCATTAGTGGCGGGCAGCGTCCGGCCGTCCGCGTGCAGGCGAACCCCACGGCGCTGGCATCCTACGGACTGAGCCTCGAGTCTCTGCGAACGGCGCTCGCCAGCGCCAACGTGAACCAGGCCAAAGGCAGTTTCGATGGACCGGACCAGGCCTGGACCATCAACGATAACGACCAGCTTCAAGCCGGCGCGCAGTACGGGCCGATCATCATTGCCTATCGCAATGGGGCGCCGGTCCGCATTCGAGATGTCGCCACCGTCATCGACGGCGCGGAAAACACCAAGCTCGCCGCCTGGGTGAACGCCAACCCGGCCATCGTTCTGAATATTCAGCGGCAGCCGGGGACCAACATCATCAGCGTCGTCGATACCGTGCAGGGGATTCTCCCACAGATCGAAGCGTCTCTGCCGGAGGGGATCAAGGTGCAGGTCATCACCGACCGCACCACCACCATCCGGGCATCGGTGCGGGACGTGGAATTCGAACTGCTGCTCACCACGGTACTGGTCGTGCTGGTCATCTTTCTCTTTCTGCGCAGCCCTTCGGCCACCATCATCCCAGGCATCGCAGTGCCTCTTTCGCTGGTGGGCACGTTCGCCGTCATGTACCTGCTGGGGTACAGCCTGGATAACCTCTCGCTGATGGCGCTGACCATCTCTACCGGTTTTGTAGTGGACGACGCCATCGTGATGATCGAGAACATCTCGCGCTATATCGAGAGGGGCGACTCCGCCATGCAAGCCGCGCTCACGGGAGCGGCGGAGATCGGGTTCACCATCGTGTCGTTGACCGTCTCGCTGATCGCCGTGCTGATTCCGCTGCTGTTCATGGCGGATATTGTGGGCCGCCTGTTCCGCGAATTCGCGGTGACGCTGGCGGTGACCATCATGTTTTCGGCTTTCGTTTCCCTGACCCTGACTCCCATGATGGCGGCTCGGATTCTGAGGCACCATCCGGAAGCCGAGCAGGGCGCGTTGTACCGCTGGTCGGAGTGGGGCTTCACCAAGACAATCGAGGGGTACGGCAGGATGGTTCGGGTGGTGCTGCGCCATCAGTTGCTCACGCTGCTGGTGGCTATCGGCACGCTGGGCCTCACGGTCTACCTGTACATGATCGTCCCCAAGGGATTCTTTCCGGTGCAGGATACGGGCGCCGTACTGGGCATTTCGCAGGCGCCCGAGACGATCTCGTTTCCCGCCATGTCCAAGCGGCAGCAGGAGCTGGTGCAGGTGATCCGCCAGGATCCGGCGGTTGAGAATCTCACCTCGTTCATCGGCGCCGACGGCGTGAACACGACCATGAATAGCGGCCGTATCCAGATCACGCTGAAGCCGCTCGAAGAGCGCGCCGGCGTTTCCGCGGTGGATGTGATCCGGCGGCTGCAGCCCAAGGTGCAACAGGTGCCCGGCATCGAGCTCTTCATGCAGCCGGTGCAGGATCTGACGGTGGAAGACCGCATCAGCCGGACTCAATACCAGTACGCGCTGGATGCGCCCGACAAGGCGCTGCTGGATCTGTGGGTTCCGCGCCTGGTGGACCGGATGAAACAGCTACCCGAGTTGCGGGACGTGGCCAGCGATCAGCAGAACAACGGCCTCGGACTGCTGGTCAGCATCGATCGCGACACGGCGGGCAGGCTGGGCATCACTCCTCAGAACATCGACGATGCGCTCTACGATTCCTTCGGCCAGCGGCAGGTATCGACGATTTATACACAGACCAATCAGTTCCACGTGATTCTCGAGGTGGCGCCCCACTATCAGCAGGATTCGGCGGCCCTGGGAGACATGTACGTGCCCATCGGATCGGCGTCGGCCAATCTGGCGACGACCATCGCACTGGCGGGGACGAATAGCGCTCTGACGGGGGCGGCGGCGCTGGCGCCGGCTCCGCTGCGATCGCTGACCAGGGCATCCATGATTCCGGCCCCCATTACGATCAACCACCAGAGCCAGTTCCCGGTGGTGACACTTTCATTTAACCTGGCGCCGGGAGCGTCGCTGGGCGCGGCGGTCGAGCATATCAAGCAGGTTACGCAGCAACTGGGCATGCCGGCCAGTATCGAACCCAGCTTCCAGGGAACGGCCCGCGCGTTTGAATCGTCGCTGGCCAACGAGTTGATCCTGATCCTGGCGGCCTGCGTCACGGTGTACCTGGTTCTGGGCGTGCTGTATGAGAGCTTTATCCATCCCATCACCATTCTTTCCACGCTGCCATCGGCCGGAGTGGGCGCGCTCCTGGCCCTGATTCTGTTCAAGAAAGATCTGGATGTCATTGCGCTGATTGGGATCATTCTTCTGATCGGCATTGTGAAGAAGAACGCCATCATGATGATCGACTTTGCTCTGGAAGCGGAGCGCAAGGAAGGGAAACGGCCGGAGGAAGCCATCTACCAGGCGTGCCTGCTGCGCTTCCGTCCGATCATGATGACCACCATGGCCGCGCTGCTGGGCGCCGTTCCGCTCGCCTTTGGCAGCGGCGTAGGTTCGGAATTGCGAAAACCGCTGGGCATCTGCATCATTGGTGGGCTGCTGATCAGCCAGGTGCTGACGCTTTTCACGACGCCGGTGATCTACTTGTATTTCGGACGGGCCGCGGCCTGGGTCGCCCGGCTCCGTGGTTCCAAGAGTGAGGAACTCCTTTCCGGGGCGGAATTGACCTAGGACTGGCGCATATGAGCATTTCCACGCCATTCATTAACAGACCGGTGGCCACCACGCTGCTGCTGATCGCGGTCACCATGGCCGGCGCCATCGGCTATACGCTATTGCCGGTGGCGGCATTGCCCGAGGTCGACTTCCCCACCATCATGGTGAGCGCCGGCTTGCCGGGCGCGAGTCCCGATGTGATGGCCGCGGCCGTCGCAACCCCGCTCGAAAAGCAGTTCACGCGCATCGCGGGTGTCACGGAAATGACCTCCAGGAGCTCGGTCGGGTCCGCGTCGATCACACTCCAATTCGATCTGAACCGGGACATCAATGGGGCGGCGCGCGAAGTGCAGGCGGCTATCAACTCCGCGGCGGGGTTTCTCCCTTCGAATCTTCCCTCCCTGCCCCGGTACCGGAAAATCAATCCGGCCGACCAGCCGATTCTGCTGATGACGCTGGAGTCGGATGTAGTGCCCAGGCCGCAGTTGTACGACATCGCCTCCTCGGTGTTTGCGCAGAAGCTGGCGCAGGTCAATGGCGTCGGCCAGGTTTCGGTGGGTGGGAGCTCGCTTCCCGCGGTTCGCGTGGAAGTGAATCCACAGCCGCTCTCCCGCTACAACGTGGGTCTGGATCAGATCGGCTCGTTCCTCCAAGGCGCCAATGCGAATAAACCGAAAGGCGCGCTCGCGAACTCCCAGGAGCAGATTCCGATTTACGCTACCGACCAACTCTTTCTAGCGAAGGACTACCAGAATCTGGTGGTGGTCTATCGCAACGGCGCGCCCGTCCGCCTGTCGGACCTGGGCCGCGTCATCGATGCCAATGAAGATGTCCGGAACCTCGGCCTGGTAAACGGCAATCCGATGGTTCAGATTCAGATCAACCGCCAGCCGAACGCGAATATCATCGACACGGTGGCGCGGATTAAAGCCCTGATGCCCCAGTTTCAGGCCCAGCTCCCGCCGACGGTCCGTTTCAAGATCGCCAGCGACCGCACCACCACCACCCGGGAGTCGCTGAGGGATGCGCAGCGCAACGTGATCGTCTCCATTTGTCTGGTGGTTCTGGTGGTGTTCATCTTCCTCCGCAGCGCCTGGTCGACGTTTATTCCGAGCATATCGGTGCCGGTATCCATCATCGCCACGTTCGGCGCCATGTATCTGATCGGGTACACCCTGGACAATCTTTCGCTGATGGCGCTGACCATCGCCACGGGATTCGTGGTGGACGATGCGATTGTGGTGATCGAAAACATTACGCGCCACCTGGAACATGGCATGAAACCCATGCAGGCCGCCCTCAAAGGAGCGGAAGAGATTGGTTTCACGGTTTTGTCGATGAGCATGTCGCTGATCGCCGTCTTCATTCCCATCCTGATGATGAGCGGCGTGGTGGGGCGTCTGTTCCGCGAATTCGCGGTGATTCTGGCGGTGGCCATCGCCATCTCCATGGTGGTCTCGCTCACGGTGGTCCCCATGATGTGCGCGTGGCTCCTCAAGCAGCACGGCGAACACGGGTATCTCTATAACCAGACCGACAAAGTCTACCGATGGGTGATCTCCAGCTATGGGTCGGCGCTCAACGTCGTGCTGAATCATCCCGCGACCATGCTGTTGACCGTTCTGCTCACGATGGGCATTAGCGTCTACCTGTACGACAAGATCCCGAAGGGGTTTTTCCCGCAGCAGGATACGGGGCGTCTGCAGGGCTCCGTCATGGGCGAACAGCACATCTCCTACCAGGCGCTGGTGGCCAAGGCGAGATGGTTCGAGGAGAAGGTCCGCATGGACCCGGATGTCGAAACCGTCACCATGGTGGCGGGCGCCAGCGGGGGCGGATTCGGCGGCGCGAACTCCGCACAGATCAACGTGCAGCTCAAACCGACGGGGGTTCGCAAGTCCACCTCGGACCAGGTGAACGCCCGTCTGCGCCGCCAGACTTCGGGCGTGCCTGGGGCCACCATGTTCCTGCAGAACTCCCAGGACGTGCGCGTCGGCGGGCGGCAGGGCAACGCGCAATACCAATACACGCTGCAGGGGCCCGACTTCGACTCGCTGGCGCTGTGGGGGCCGAAACTCCTGGATAAGCTCTCGACGCTGCCGGAGATTGCCGACGTCAGCTCCGATCAGCAGAATTCCGGCTTGTCGTCCAATGTGATCATCGACCGCGATACCGCATCGCGCCTCGGTCTGACGGCGCAGGCCGTGGACTCCGCGCTGTACGACGCTTTTGGCCAGCGCCAGGTCTCGGTGATGTACAAGTCGATTAATCAGTACCACGTGGTTCTGGCGCTGCAGCAGCAGTGGTGGGAAAGCCCGGACTTCCTGAACACCATCTACGTGCAGACGCCCAAAGGGACCGACGTTCCGTTGTCGACCTTCACCCACTTCAAGCAGGGGATCACGCCCATTTCCCTCCCACACCAGGGGCAGTTCCCGGCAACTACGCTTTCGTTCAACCTCGCGGAAAATGTCCCGCTGAGCGACGCCGTGGCCGCCATCAACCGGGCGGAAGTGGAAATGGGCCTCCCCGCCAACATCACGGGCAAGTTCGCGGGCACCGCGCGGGCCTATCAGGAAGCGCTCGCCAATCAACCCATCCTGATTCTGACGGCTCTGCTGGCCGTTTATATCGTGCTGGGAATGCTGTACGAGAGCCTGATTCACCCTCTGACCATCATCTCCACCCTGCCGTCGGCGGGCGTGGGAGCGCTGATGGCCATGGTTCTGTTCAAGAGCAATCTGGACATCGTGGGCATGATCGGCATAATCCTGCTGATCGGCATCGTGAAGAAGAACGCCATCATGATGATCGATTTCGCGCTGGCGGCCGAACGCAACGAAGGGATGAATTCGCGGGATGCCATCTACCAGGCCTGTCTGCTGAGGTTCCGGCCCATCATGATGACCACCATGTGCGCGCTGCTGGGCGGGATGCCGATGGCCCTCGGCTGGGGCGTGGGAGCCGAATTGCGGAAGCCGCTCGGCATTTCCATCGTAGGCGGTCTCATCGTCAGCCAGATGCTGACTTTATTCACCACGCCCGTGATTTATCTTTATCTCGACCGGCTTCGCAAGCGTTTCGCGCGGCCGCAGCCGAGTTACCGGAATCGTCCCGGTTTCTTGATTCCCGGCGGGGTCCCCCAGAGCGGTGATTGATGAAACGACATTGGAAAATCGCACTTCTTGCTTCTCTCCTATGCTCGGGTTGTACCATCGGCCCGCGCTACCAGCGGCCCGTGGCGCAAACGCCGGCGGCCCTCAAAAGCATGGCCGGCAACGACCAGTGGAAGATGGCGACTCCCAGCGACGGCCTGCTCAAGGGCAAGTGGTGGGAGATTTTTGGCGATCCGGAACTGAACCGCCTGGAAGAGTTGGTCAACGTCAATAACCAGAACGTGAAGCAGGCGGAAGCGCAGTTCCGGGCGGCGCGGGCCCTGATTCTGGCCAATCACGCCAACTACTATCCCACTATCGGATCGTCTCCGTCGATCTCGGATAGCTACGTTGAAAAGAGAGCCAACCATAGCTTTTCATTACCCGCAACCGCAACTTGGGAGCCGGATCTGTGGGGCCGGGTTCGTTTGGCGGTGGAGGGTGCGGTGAGCAACGCGCAAGTGAGCGCGGCCGATCTCGAGAACATCCGGCTCAGCCAGCAGGCGCTGCTGGCGACCGATTACTTTTTGCTGGCGGCGCAGGACATGCAGATGAATCTGCTAAGCGATACGATCGCCGCCTACGAGAAGAACCTGCAGCTCGCGATCAACCGTCATGCCGGTGGAGTTGCGTCGAGGACCGATCTTACCCTGGCGCAAACCCAGCTTGCCGGCGCCAGGGCCCAGAGCACGGAAATGCACATCGCGCGCGCGCAGGACGAGCACGCGATCGCCGTGCTGACCGGACAGCCGCCGGCCTCCCTCACCATTGGCGCCACTAAGATCGCCGGCCCGCCGCCGCCGATTCCGGTGGCGGTCCCTTCGCAGCTTCTGGAGCGGCGCCCCGACATCGCGGCGACTGAGCGCCAGGTGGCCGCCGCCAACGCCAACGTCGGTCTTGCCGAGGCGGCTTACTATCCCACGCTGACTCTCTCCGCCACCCCCGGTTTTATTGCGACCAATCTGGCGAACCTGGTGACCTACGCGAGTCGCAGTTGGTCCGCGGGTCCCTCGCTCTCTCAGACACTGTTCGATTTTGGCCGCCGCGGAGCCGCGTTGGAGAGCACCCAAGCCGCATACGACGCCACCGTTGCCTCTTACCGGCAGACTGTCCTCTCCGCCTTTCAGGAGGTGGAGGACGATCTTTCCAATTTGCGCTATCTGGCCGAAGAGGCGGTGCATGAGCAGGAAGCCGTGGTGGCCTCCCAGGAAGCGCTGAGTCTCGAGATGGACCGGTATCGGGCGGGAACGGATTCCTATCTGAACGTCATCACCACCCAGATCATCGCATTAGGCGACCAGCAGACCGCCATCACCATCCTGCAGCGGCGCATGAGTGCGGCGGTGGATCTCGTCAAGGCCCTGGGCGGCGGTTGGGACGCCTCGACCTTGCCGTCGGGCAATGCTCTTCGTTCCGCCGCGCTGGGGGATCCGAAAAACACCCAAAACGTGGCTCGGCCGGCCGGCAAGTAGGCTACTTTTTTTTCGCCGGCGGCGGCGTCTGGGTCTTGTCGTCCACCACGTCGCCGTACTTGATGGTGGACCGGCCTTCGTATCGTTTGTAGTCCCGGTATCTCACCACCATGCGGATGCGCACGTTATCCCCATTTTTGAAGTGCAGGGTGTCGTCGGCATGCGTGTAGGTGGGGAACCAGTACTTGCCGTCGATCTGCTCCCGGTAGGTTTCGAATTTGGGGAACTGGTTGTCGGAGCTTTTCCGGATGACGCCCACGCCCTTGCCATAGGTCTTGACGATTTGCAGGTCGCGGTCGTCCACCCAAGCCTGGCCCTCGAAGTAGCGCTTGCCAGTGACTGGTTTCTTGGGCTTGACGGAGAAGACATAGCAGCCGATCTCGTCCACCTTTTCGCGGCCCAGGTAGTGGACATCGTATTCGGGAATCTCCGCCGTGGTCATGACGAACGGCTGCACATTGCGCAAATCCTGTTCGTCTTCGGGCGTCAAAAGGATATTGCGCAGCGATATGACGGGCGCATAAGTCACCTTCTCCATGCGCTTGCCTTCCGGCGTGAAGATGACATCTTCCTCCAGCTCCCACTTCCCACCTGTGGGGTTTCCGCCGCCGTCCAGTTCTTCGAGTTTCACGCTCTGGCGATAGGTATAGTTGTTGCGCGCCTGGGCGAACTCGGTCTCCTTGGCGGCGAACTTCTGGATGATCTCATCCGCATTGACGACGTCGTCGGCCGCCCACATGGGCAGGCACATGGCGGCGATAGCGGTGGAGAGAACGATTCCACGCATTTTTGGCCCTCTATTCGCAGCTTACCCCACTGCCGCCAGTTCGCGCCACTCTCGTCCCTGCGATTCGGCCACGCCACGGTGCGTCACACAACCGTTGTAGGTGTTGACGCCTTGGCGGAGGCCGGCGTGGCGCGTGCAGGCGCCCTCGAGCCCGTGGTCCGCCAGCTCCAGCAAGTAAGGGAAAGTGGCGTTGGTGAGGGCCAACGTGGAAGTGTGCGGGACCGCGGCGGGCATGTTCGAAACGCAATAGTGGACCACGCCATCCACCACGTAAGTCGGCTCGGTGTGGGTGGTGGCGTGGGAGGATTCGAAGCAGCCGCCCTGGTCGATGGCCACATCCACCATCACCGCGCCCGGTTTCATGGCGGAGACCATGTCACGCCGCACCAGCTTGGGCGCCGAAGCCCCGGGGATCAGGACCGCGCCCACTACCAAGTCGGCTGTCTTGAGGTTCTGGCCGATGGTCCAGGCGTTGGAGGCCAGCGTCACCACCTGCCCGTTGAAGATGTCGTCCAGCTCGCGCAGGCGGTTGAGACTGCGGTCGATGATGGTGACATGCGCGCCCATTCCGATGGCCACCTTGGCGGCGTTGATGCCGACAATGCCGCCGCCCAGGATGACGACGTTGCCCGGCGCCACGCCCGGTACGCCGCCCAGCAGGATTCCGCGTCCTCCGTTGGGCTTTTGCAGGTACTGCGCCCCCACCTGCACGGACATGCGCCCCGCCACCTCGCTCATGGGGATAAGCAGGGGCAGCGAGCCGTCTTTCTCGACGATGGTTTCATAGGCCACGCCGTTCACTTTGGCGGCCAGCAATTTGTCGGTCAGATCCGGCAGCGGCGCCAGGTGCAGGTAGGTGAACAGGATCAGACCGGAGCGGAAATAGCCGTACTCGGCGGGCTGCGGCTCTTTGACCTTCACCACCACATCGGCTTTGCGCCACACTTCCGCCGCGCTCTGGAGAATGACGGCGCCGGTCTCGACGTACTCCCGGTCGGTGATGGAGCTGCCTTCTCCGGCGCGCGTTTCGACGAACACCTGGTGGCCCGCTTCGCGTAATGCGATGACGCCGCTGGGGACCAGCCCCACGCGTGTCTCGTGGTCCTTGATTTCCCTGGGAACGCCGATAATCATGAGCACGATCTCCCTGAGATCAGATTAACACCACTGATGGGTGGGGTGGACATAAAACCCGGTGACAAAACCCGGTGACAGACGGAACGTTTTCCGGTTTTCGGCCAGCCAGTCAGCGCGAAGGTTTGAGGGATTGCCGGAACAACAATCCAAATGCTACCCAGCAGATCCCCTGTGTCAGCGCCGAAACGGCATGTTGGCGGTTGTGGTGCGCAAAATTCAGCCAGCCGAACATACTCGGAACCAAGATGCTGAGAGCGTCAATGAGGCTAATGGCGGCGACGGCGATCCAGGCTTTCCAAACCCACCCCTGCCGTCCCGTCAGGTTGGCGCATAAAGGCATGGGTACAGACTATCACAGGTCTATTTCTTCCGCCGCGCCACCACGCGCACGCGTTTGGTTTGCGAAATGGCGCCGGGCGTCAGGGCGTCGTTGACGATTTCCGCCTGCTCCTGCTGGTGACGTTTGCCGGAACCGCCGGCGGGGCTGGCGCTTTCGGGCCGCCCTACGTAGCGCGGCTCGCGGTTGGTGGCATCGAGCAGCGCCTGCATCCATTCGCGCATGAAGCGCCAGGGGCCCATGTTGCGCGGCTCCTCCTGCGCCCAGACCACCTCGGCGGTGGCCGGATAGCGCGCCAGAATATCGCGCGCCTGGTCCGCCGCGAAGGGGTAAAGCTGCTCCACGCGCACCAGCGCCACGTGATCGGCCTGGCGTTCTTCGCGCGCGGCCAGCAGGTCGTAGTAGACCTTGCCGGAACAGCAGACCACCCGCGTGATGCGGCTGGCATCGGCCGGGTTGTCGGCCAGCAATTCCATGAAACCGCCGGCAGAGAAATCGTGGGGCGTGGAAACCGCGCGGGGATGGCGCAGCAGGCTCTTGGGAGTGAAAATAATGAGCGGCTTGCGCGTGCCGCGGCGGTCGTGACCGCCGTACATCTGGCGGCGCAGCAGGTGGAAGTATTGCGCCGGGGTGGTGCAGTTCGCCACCTGCATGTTGTTCTCGGCGCACAGGGTGAGGTAGCGTTCGATGCGCGCGCTGGAGTGTTCCGGCCCCTGCCCTTCGTAGCCGTGCGGCAGCAGCATCACCAGGCCGCTGGGCTGTCCCCATTTCTGTTCGCAACACGAAATGAACTGGTCGATCATGATCTGCGCGCCGTTGGCGAAGTCGCCGAACTGCGCTTCCCAGACGGCCAGCGTCAGCGGGTCGGCCACGCTGTAGCCGAACTCGAAGCCCAGCACGGCGTACTCGCTGAGAGAGCTGTCGAAGACCTCGAACCGCCCCTGATCGGGCGAGATGTGTTGCAACGGAATGTAGCGCTGGCCGGTCTCGGAGTCGTAGAACGCCAGGTGGCGCTGGCTGAAGGTGCCGCGTCCGGAATCCTGGCCGCTGAGCCGCACGGCCGTCCCTTCGAGCGCCAGCGTGCCGAATGCCAGCGCCTCGGCGAAGGCCCAATCGATGGGCCCGCCCTTCTCGATACCCTCGCGGCGGCGCTCGACAAACCCGCGCAGCTTGGGGTGCAGGTGGAAGTCCTCGGGAAAATTCGTCATGCCGCGGATCACCCGATCGAGCACCTGCCGGTTCACCGCCGTCCGCGGGCAGAAGGCGCCTATGTCCTCGCTCGGCACCGCGCTCAGCTCCTGCAATTCGTAGTGCTCGGCGCGCTGCTGGGCGGCGTCGTAGGCTTCGGCGAGTCTTTGGGCCGCCACCGTGCGCATGGCCTGGCTCTCTTCGGCGGCGATGACGCTCTCGCGCAGCAGGCGCTCCGTGTAGAGCGTGGCCACCGAGGGGTGCTCCTTGATTTTGCGGTAGAGAATGGGTTGCGTGTAACTCGGGTCGTCGCCTTCGTTGTGGCCGTGCCGCCGGTAGCAGATCATGTCGATCACCACGTCCTTCCTGAACTGCTGGCGGTAATCGAAGGCGATCTCGACCACCCGAATGGCGGCTTCCGGATCGTCGCCGTTGACGTGGAAAATGGGCGCTTGCACGCCGCGCGCCACGTCGGTGGAGTAGGGCGTGGAGCGCGATTCGTCGGGTAGCGTGGTGAAGCCGATCTGGTTGTTGATGATGAGATGAACGGTGCCGCCGGTGGAGTAGCCGTCGAGCTGCGAGAGGTTGAGCGTCTCGGCCACCACGCCCTGGCCGGCGAAGGCCGCGTCGCCGTGCACCAGTACCGGGATCACGCGCTCGCGGCGGGTATCGCCGAGCCGATCCTGCTTGGGCCGCACGATGCCTTCCACCACCGGGTCCACGGCCTCCAGATGGCTGGGGTTGGGTGAAACCGAGACCACGATTTCGCGGCCGGCTTCCATGCGGCGGACCCCGGTGGCGCCCAGGTGGTACTTCACGTCGCCGGAGCCTTGCGTGCTGGCGGGATCGATCTCGCCTTCGAATTCCGAGAAGATCTGCCGGACATCCTTGCCCACCACGTTGGCCAGAAAGTTCAGCCGGCCGCGGTGCGCCATCCCCATCACGATTTCGTGGACGCCGTTGGCCGCCGCCCGCTCGAGGATCTCTTCCAGGATGGCCAGCGCGGTCTCGCCGCCCTCGAGCGCGAAGCGCTTCTGCCCCACGAAGCGCGAATGCAGGAAGTGCTCGAACTCCTCGGCCGCGATGAGGTTCCGCAGAATGCGCAGACGGGTGTCACGGGCCAGCGGCCAGTTGTTCGCCTGCGGCTCCATGCGCCGTTGCAGCCAGCGTTTCTGCTCCGGCACCTGGATGTTCATGTACTCGCAGCCGACTTTGCCGCAGTAGGTCCGGCGCAAGGTCTCCAGGATCTCGCGCAGCGTGGCGACCGGCTTGGGGCCGCCTTCGCCGATGGCCTCGCCCAGCGAGCCGGTGAGGAACTCGCGGTCCAGGTCCCAGATGGTGAAGCCGTAGGTTTCCGGGTCGAGTTCGGGATGGTAGCTGGGTTCCGCGCCCAGCGGGTCGAGGTCGGCGATCAAGTGCCCGCGCACACGGTAGGCATTGATCATTTGAATGATGGCGGCTTCTTTGGCGATCTCCGGGGTGCGCGCGGAAGTCATGCCCGGCAGTATCGGGGACCCCCGGTCTTTTTCCCAGCGCACCGGCTGGTGCGGCATGCGCAGATGGGCGAAGACCTCTTCGTAGAAACCCTCCGCGCCATCGAGCAGCGCCTGCACTTTGCCCAGGAACAGGCCCGATTCCGCGCCCTGGATGATGCGGTGATCGTAAGTGCAACTGAGGGTCATCACTTTGCCGATGCCGAGGACGGCGCGCGTCTCTTCGGCCGCGCCGTGGTACTCGGCCGGATAGCCGATGGCGCCGGCGGCGACGATGGCGCCTTGTCCGGGCATCAGGCGCGGATTCGACGCCACCGTTCCGACGGTGCCCGGATTGGTGAGCGAAATGGTGGTGGCCTGGAAATCGGCGGTGGTCAGCTTGCCCCCGCGCGCACGGGTGACCAGATCGTCGAAAGCCGCGACGTACTCCTGGAAGTTCAGCGCGCCGGCATTGCGGATGTTGGGCACCATGAGGTTGCGGGCGCCGTCCTTGCCGGCGACATCCACGGCGATTCCCAGGTTGATGTGCGGGCGCACCACGCGGAACGGCTGCCCGTCCTTTTCGGCGTAAGCGTGATTCAGCCCCGGGAATTCCGCGAGCGCCTTGACGATGGCCCATCCGATCAGGTGCGTGTAAGAGACTTTGCCTCGGCCGAGCAGGGTGCGGTGCTGGTTGATGATGCGCCGATTCTCATCCATGACCTTGACCGGGATGGTGCGCTGCGAAGTAGCCAGCGGGATGGCGAGGCTGGCGGCCATGTTTTCGGCGATGCGGCCGGCGGCCGCGCGGAGGGGCTGGAGCTGCTCGGGGCCAGACTCCCCCGTCCCAAGGCGCGCTTCCTGCGCCGCGTGGACGGCGGTGTCTGTCCCCGAATTTCCCTGCGCCGCACTCGGCCGCTCGAACACACGTTGCCAGCTTTCGTCCACGGTGGAGTGGTCGTGTAGGTACTGCGAATAAAGCTCGTCCTCGAGCCAACTATTGATGCCCATTTCCGAATCGGATTTCGGCGACATGGAGGGTACTTCTTTCCTCATGATAGCGTGTCACTCGTGCCGGGAGAGGATTTCGGACTCCGGAAAGGCGGGCGGACTGCCAAGGCCGGAGAGAGAGACCGGAAGATGACGAAACGAACCCAATCGCAGGCTAAGTTCAACCAAATCAACGGGCAATCCAGGGGTGTGGGTGGGGCTTGGCCTTTGCGGGCCGTCTTGACCAAGGGCAGCGACACAAGATGACGAAACGAACCCATTTTTCGACATAACTCCTAGAGAATCAAACGGGTGTACCCGAGAAACGAAGCCAAATCCGACATTCTGGCTCCCTGGCCACCTGCCGGTGGCGGATCAGGGTGACGTCCAACAACGGCACCCCAACCTCAGGGTAGCGCACGAGTGGAGGGCCGGACGCGCAAGTCTTTGGTTTGATTTAGGAAAGTGCTTGTGACCAAAAAGGGTTCCGCGGCGGCAAGGGGAAGAGCGGCGGCCTCCGGTTGCGCGTCGCCGAAACCCTATGGCCGTCTGTTATACTCGACGCCAAATGCGTTTCCAAACTATTGTGTGCGTTGGCGCGCTGGCGGTTGCCGCGGCGTATGCCCAGCCCCTGCCCCACCTGGAAAAGCGTGGGCAAGCGACGCAGTTGATGGTGGATGGCAAGCCATTTCTGATGCTGGCCGGCGAGTTGAACAACACCATCTCTTCCGATCCCGAATCCATGCGCGCGGTGTGGCCGGCGCTGGCGCGGCGCGGTCATTTGAATACCGTGCTCACAGGGGTGGCCTGGAGCTGGATCGAGCCGGCGGAAGGCAAGTACGATTTCCGCTTCGTGGATGAAGCCATTCGCGGCGCGCAGCAGGCCGACCTTCGCCTGGTGCTGCTCTGGTTCGGCAGTTGGAAGAACGCGTTGTCGAGCTTTGCGCCGGTGTGGGTGAAGGCGGACCAGGAGCGTTTTCCGCGCGCGCAGGTGCGCAACGGCAAGACCCTGGAAATACTCTCCACGCTGAGCGAGAACAATCGGAAGGCGGACGAGCGCGCTTTCGCGGCGCTGATGCGCCACGTGCGGGAAACGGATAGCACGCGGCGCGTGATCATGGTGCAGGTGGAGAACGAGGTCGGGCTGCTGGGCGATTCACGCGACCGCTCGGCGGCGGCCAACCAGGCGTTCGCGGGCGCGGTGCCGGGCGCGGTGCTGGACTGTCTGAAGGCGTCCGGGCAAGCGCTGAAGCCGGGCACGTGGGCCGAGGTTTTCGGCGGCGGGCAGACAGCGGACGAGACCTTCATGGCGTGGAACTACGCGCGTTATATGAACGCGGTGGCGGAGGCGGGCAAGCGCGAGTACGACATCCCGATGTACGTCAACGCGTGGCTGGTGCAGCCGCGGGACATGAATCCGGGCGATTATCCCAGCGGCGGGCCGCAGGCGCACATGCACGAGATCTGGCGCGCCGCGGCGCCGCGCATCGACCTGCTGTGCCCGGACATCTACGTGCCGGAATTCACGGAGGTGACGGCGGAGTACGCGCGCATTGGAGGTCCGCTGTTCGTGCCGGAATCCTTCGATGGCTCGACCGGCGCGGCCAACGCGTTCTATGCGATCGGCGCGCACGCGGGGCTGGGATACTCTCCGTTCGCCATCGACCGCCTGGCTGAGGGCTCGGGCTTTGAGACCTCGCCGATGACGGCGGCTTACGAAGTGCTGGGGCAACTGGCGCCGGCAATTCTGGAGCATCAGAGCAAGGGCACCATCGCCGCCGTGTCGTTGGATAAGAAACGGCCGGAGCAGCGCATCGAGTTGGGCGGGTACGCGCTCACCACGGGGCTGATCCACGATTTCTTCGGCTTTTCCGAGGACCAGCCGGATGTTCCCGCGTACGGCATCTTCATGGCGACCGGGCCGGACGAGTTTCTGATGGCGGGCGACAACCTGCAAATCAGCTTCACGCCCACCACGCCAGGGCCGCCCATTGCCAGCCTGGCGCTGCAGGAGGCGGGGCGATTCGAGAACGGCAAGTGGGTGGTCAGGCGCCTGCTCGGCGGGGACGATTCGGTGCTGCGCTACGATTTCGCCAAGGTCGCCGAGGAAGGGATTTCGGGCAGCGGCGTGCGCTTGCACTCGCCGGTAATTCAAAAAGTGAAATTATACAGGTACAAGTGAAGCGATGACGAACCACAGCACGCAACGGTCGGCTGGGGGGCTTGCCGACCGTACGGTTGTGGTTAGTGCTTGTGAACGAGTTTCGGGGGGTGGGGAGCGAGGTCTGCCGATTGTGGTTCATACTATTAGACTTAGAAATCTTGGGGAGAACTCTATGAACAGGCTTTGCGTTACGAGAAGTCATTGGTTCGCATCATTCCTTTTCGCACTTCAATTCAGCGCGGGCGCCGCCCTGGCGGAGGTCAAGCCCGCCACGCTCTTCAGCGACCACATGGTACTGCAGAGCGGCATGTCCGTTCCCATTTGGGGAACCGCCAGCCCCGGCGAGCAAGTGACGGTCACGCTGACCGGCCAGAAGCGGACCGCGGCCACGAGCGCCGCCGGCAAATGGATGGTCCGCCTGACCAACCTCGAGGCCGGCGGCCCGTTCGAAATGACCATCGCCGGCACGAATACCATCACCATTCAGGACGTTCTGGTGGGTGAAGTCTGGATCGGCTCCGGCCAATCCAACATGGGCTTTGCCCTTTCGACCGTGCTCAACGCGGAGCAGGAGATCGCCGCCGCCAATTTCCCCAAGATCCGCATGTTCACCGGAAGAGCGAGGGGGAACTATGAGCCACAGTCGAGCGTCGCGGGCGAGTGGCAAGTCTGCAGCCCGGAGACCGCGCCACGCTTCTCGGCGGTCGGGTACTTTTTCGCACGAGATTTGCAGAAGGAACTCAATGTTCCGGTCGGCATCCTCACGCTGGCGGCCGGCGGCAGCACCGCCGAAGCCTGGATACCGCGCGAAGCCATGGCCGCCGACCCGCTTCTGAAACCCATGCTGGACAAGCTGG
>Ga0209039_10000751_pt1 | contig 31252 bp, 31 predicted proteins | sample BogFormECP12_OM1_FD_188238 | JGI IMG/M metagenome (GOLD analysis project Ga0209039, IMG submission 188238) | Bog forest soil microbial communities from Calvert Island, British Columbia, Canada - ECP12_OM1 (SPAdes) (version 2) | ecosystem: Environmental > Aquatic > Freshwater > Wetlands > Bog ... | reverse complement strand
GCTGTCGACAGCAGGCTTACCGCTCAGACAGTCCTCGGCATGCGCCCCACACTGCGCACCGCTCCCTCCGAACATAAGACGGGTCCCGAGAGACTCCCGTAATGCTTCGCTCAGGAAAGGTTGAGCCGCGCTCTTCAGTTTTCATAAAACTCTTGACAGTACCGGGCATTTCATCAGATTAGTATGAATGCTTTCTCGATCCTATTGGCTTTTTCTCTTGGATTTTTGGCCATCCCCTCGGAGAATGGGCGCTACTATCTTCTTGATTTGCATTGCCAGAACACGATGCGCTTCGGGGTCCAGATGCACCCCGTCGACCTTGCTCGCTTTAACGTATTTCGACGCGTCCAAGAAACGACATCCTGAGGAATCAGCTATTATCTTGTATGCCTCCGGAAGCGCTTTCGCCGTCTCCTCGCCGCCTTTATAAAAGAGTCCCATTATTCTGGACATCCTGCCGAGCATAGAGGGGGCGATCAAGAGAATCTCCGGAGCCGCACCATCAGGACCGGCCTGGCTTTTTTCTATGGTCCAGATAAGCCCGAGACATCCGCCCGCTATGTCGGATGCCGTGAGGTGATAATAGGGAGCGACATCGTTTGTTCCGAGCATCAGGATACAGAGGTCGATGGGGGCATGGGACTCGAGCAATGGCTCGAGCATCTTGAGCCCGCTTCTATTAGGAAGCAGCGGGTTCTCTGTAAAAGTCGTCCTGCCGCTAAGCCCTTCTTCGATGACACGAAATCCGCTGCCAAGCTCTTTTTCCAGCACGCCCGGCCAGCGCTGATTAAACGGATAGCGGGTCCCATCCCGGGGGTCATAGCCCCACGTCAGCGAATCTCCATAGCACAGAATTGTTTTCATTCTGGACCTCCTCAGGCCGTTGAATTATCGACCTGCTTCACTTCAGAATCCATTGATGAACAAGAGCGGCGAGGAACCATACGCCAAAACTCGCGACGAGAACGATCGGAAGAGGGAGATTTCTCTTGAAGCAGAAGAACGCTGCAACATAGAAGAGGATGCTGGGCAGAATTCCCCAAAGCGCCCCTTTGGCAAAGCTCTGCATGATTTTGGGATTACCCTCGTTTTCCAGATACATCCACGTGAGCACGAGAGCGCCCGCAAGGGGCATGACAGCGATGAGCCCTGCGGTAGATGGTAATCTTTTGCCGATCGCTGTGGCACCAAGAATGATGGCAACGCTCAAGACTGCCTTAATGAGAATCTGCATGTTGACGGTTACTCTACATCAAATTTGAAGATGTGTTCCAAGTTTGTCATTACTTGATGTTTAGCTTGAAATCGTCCCGTTCTTCTTCCAGTTGCTGGAGCAACTTCACTGCCCGATCAAAATCCTTGCCCATCGATTTCTTTGAATGATCAGCGAACTTCCACTCGATCTCGAACGAGCCTTCGACGTCGGTGGAAAGGACATCCCATAGCGCATCAAGATTGCGGCCGAAGTGCTCCGGCAGATCAAGCAGGATTGAGAGCTGGTCGTACAGATCATCGAGCGAACGTATCTCTTCCCCGTTCAGGATGCATCTTCTCAGCGGCATGCCGGCATCTCCACAAAGGTCTTGTAATGGTCTACGGTCACGAAACGCTGCCCGTCCTGCGAAAAGACAAGACGTTTGCCGCCCCGATGCCCACCCTTGTAGTCAAGGTCTGCCTCACGCCATTTCTTGTAGGGCAGCCGGCCTTCGAGATTGTTGAACCGATCGCCGCCAATGCTTGAGCCCCGGAGTGCGCTTACTGACCATAAATCCTTTCCGGGTTTCCATCCCCGTGATTGGGCCTCCCTCTTGGTCACAAACTTGGGAGGAAGTTTCTTGTTATTGGTGCTGTCCAGGCTACGCAGGATCTCGATCAGCTCCTGCTGGTCGATCTTGGGTGAGAGCCTGGCATTGAACGCATCGACCACCTGCTCGCAGGATTCGGTACGCGCCTGCCCAGGAAGGAGAAAGCTCACTAAGAGGAGAAGTACGCCTGCTGCGACGATTCGCCCTTGTGTCATTGAAGTTCTCTCTTTGATTTTGTGCGACGTGAGCATCACCGGAAGCGGTACGCGATACGGCGCATGCCGTTGTTACGTTCCCGATCTTTTATTTGGCCCGTCGTTTTGCTTCTCTTTTTTCTTTTCCATTTCGACCTTAATTTCTTGGGCCATTTGCTCGGAGATTTCATTGATCTTTTGCTGCAATTCAGGCCCACGTTTCTGGGCGAGTTGCATGGCCTGTTGCATTGCCGCCGGCATCTTGTCAATGACAGCCTGGCCTAAAGGACTCTTATAAAATGTAACCATACCTTTGAGTTCGTCCTCAGTGAACGTTCGCGTGTAAATGGAAATATAGTCCTCTTTCAAAGCCTGCCAGCTCAGGGTTTGCTCCATGACGCTAAAAAGCTTATCGGTATATCTATTAAGTATGGGTCTCAGGTCGTCGGAAGCGCCCATTTGGGTGAACTGTTGTTCGAACATTGAGCGCATTTGAACGAACAGCGGTTTTGTCATCTGATCGACCTTCATGGTTCGTAATAACTCCTCGGCGATCATTTTTTGCGATGCTTCCTCTGCATGAGCGACAGCATTCAGAGAAATCAGAACGAGAAATGCACTAACTATCAGAGTCTTCATTGATCCCTCCAGCCTTATCATGAACTTAACGATCAATACCTAGTTTATTTTTTACATCCTACCGCTGTCGGCTGAGAACCGCAAGATGAAATATCCCGTAACTGTGGGCGAGCCAACCAGTAACCCGATCAGTCAATCAGCTGTTTTTCCCAGCGATGCGGGCGGCCGCGTCGAAGCCGCTCCTGACGCAATCGCCGATGCCTATGCCCCTGTAGCTGCAGCCGATAAGGTGAAGACCGGGATGACGCTCCTTCAGCTCGTCAATCCTTGCAAGACGCTCCAGATGGCCGACTGTGTATTTGGGCATGCCCTTGACCCACCGATAGACTTTAGAGAAAACGGGCTTCGCATCGATGCCTGCAATACTGCGGAGTTCATCGAGCACGATGCCAACCAGCTTCGTGTCATCTTCAAAGATAAGCTCCTCGTGGTGGCCACCCCCTACGAATGATCGTAGCAATAAATAATCATCAGGGGCGCGGAAGGACCACTTGATGGAACTCCAGCTTGTCGCGTTGATGCGCCTGTTCTCGATCTTTGGCACGATAAAACCAAAGCCCGGCAGCTTCACTCGGATATCTTCCTTCTTAAATGCGATGGAGATGGTGGCTGTTGAGGACCATTCCATGGCCGAAAGACGCTCCGAAAGCTCTGTGTCCGTGTCGCGCAGGAGTTCTGATGTGACGTAGGCGGGAGTTGTGAGCACTGCTTCATCGAAAAGCTCGCCCCGTTCGTCGAAAAGTTGCCCCTGGCCGTTGCGACCGTTGAGCAGGAGCCGATAGCCGGCCGATGTTTTTAACACCCTATTGATCTCGTGGCTTGTCTTTATTCTCTCTTTTCCGATGCGCGCGATGCACGTGTCCGTGAGCTGCTGCATGCCCCGCTTAAGACTCATGAAATAGGTCATCCTTTTTTTTGAGGGATCAGGTGGCGGGATCTTTTTCAAGGCGGCCAGCATGCCCCGTATGAGGCTGCCATACTTCTTCTCCATCTCGACGAAGCGGGGGAATACGGCGAGAATACTCATGTTGTCCGGGTTGGACGTGTGAATACCCGCAACAAGCGGCTCAGCTATTTTCTCGAGACACTCCCTTCCGAGACGTCTTGTTACAAACTGGGCGAGGCTCTCATCAACCTCATCTTTCTTGGGAGGCAGGAAGAACTCAAGCCCCATGCGGATCTTTCCCGGCCAGGAAACGAGGCTCGATCTGAGAAGGGGCATGATCATCGTAGGGACCATCAGCATAACGCCTTCTGGCAGCCGGTGGAGGCGGCCACCTGAACAGATGTACGTGCCCTTGAATTCGTCGTTTGTGCAGAGAAGCTCGTCTTCGAGGCCGACTTTTTTTATGAGATCGACGGTCCAGTACTTCTCCGGGAGGAAGCTATCCGGACCGCCCTCCACGAGAAGGCCATCCAGCTTTTCCGTGAGGAGCTTTCCGCCCGGGAGAGCCTCTTTTTCAAAGATCGTGAAGTCGATGCCTTTTTGCTTGAGTGCCACGCCGCACGCGCAGGCTGACACGCCGCTGCCGATGATAGCGACCCGCTTCACAACGGGTCCTTCAGACCAGCCAGTCGCATGATGAGCACCTGGTGCTTTGCGCTTCGGGTCGGGATAATGGTCATGCTGCTTCCTGCAGGGAACGGGAAAGGATCTGTTTCAGTGTTTCGATGAACAAAGGGTCTGTGTTGAAGCAGGTGACTCGAATGTGAGTCAGCCCTTTGGCAGCGGCATATTTCTTGTGAACGATATCGATGTCGTAAAGAGTTTCCATGTGGTCGGTAACGAAGCCTATGGGCACCTGCACAACGATCCGGAATTGCTTTTCCGCCACTTTGTCAAGCACGGCTTCGACCGTTGGCCCGATCCAGGGTTCAGTTACATGAGCCGGTATGCTCTGCCAGCCCATTCCGTAATGGGAAAGACGAAGTTCCCGGGCGACGGTCCGTACAGTCTCTTCGATCTGTGCCTTATACGGTTCATCCGCGAGAGCCTCGGGCAGACTGTGAGCGGAAAAAAGGTAAAAGGCCTCGGGGAACGAAGCCTCCTCCTCTATTCTTTTCGTCCAGCACTCGATAAAGAGCGGCTCCTTATACCAGCTATGGATGAAGAGCACGTCAGGATGATAGCGCAATGAGTCGAGATGGCGTTTGGCCGTCATAATATAATCGCCGACGGTTCTGCTGGTGTAATAAGGCGTCATCATGAAGAAAAGGATGCGCGCAACCCCTTCCTCGCAGCACTCGTTGATCCTTTCCTCGATAGACGGACGAGAATACTTGAAAGCAGGTCTCGTGATCAGGCGGAAATCTATTGCGGCGGCCAGGAGTCTCGCCTGCTCCTCTGCCGTGGCAGGAAGGGGAGAGCGCCCGCCTATGAGCCTGTAACGCACGACTGCCTGCTGTTCAGTGGCTGCGGGCAACTGGCGCCCTGTGAGCATGCGCATGAATTCTGGTACTTCGTCGATAGAGCGCGGCCCTCCAAAATTGACGAGCAGCACAGCGCTTTTCTTCACCTACGCTTGCTCCCGCTGTGCACTGCTTCGATGAGGAGAGCGACATTATCGACCGGTGTTCCCGGATAGATGCCGTGGCCGAGATTGAAGATATGGCCGTTACGGTTTGCAGCGCGTTTCAGGATGTCTCTTGCAGCTTCAACCAGGTGCTCTTTGGGCCCGAAGAGCAGGGCAGGGTCAAGATTGCCCTGGATGGCCTTCTTCAGGCCTGCTTGCTTCCACGCTTCGTCCAGCGGGGTGCGCCAGTCTACACTGTTGACGTCCGCGCCGGCAGAACCCACGAGCTTGAGCATGTGGGAGGCGCCCAGAGCAAAATGGATACGAGGCACCTTGGGGTCAACAGAGGCAAAGAGTTTCTTCATATGGGGCAGGACGAATGCCTTGTAATCGTTAGCCGAGAGGCAGCCAACCCAGCTGTCGAATACCTGGACAGCCTGCGCGCCGTGCCTGATCTGGGCGTTAAGGTAGGCGATAACCATGTTGGTCAGTTTTTCCATCAGGCGGTGAAAGGACGCCGGTTCCGCATAGATCATCGATTTCGTCTCGACGTAGTTGCGGGACCCGCCGCCTTCGATGGCGTAACTCGCAAGGGTGAAGGGTGCTCCGGCGAACCCGATGAGTGGAACCGTTCCATTGAGTTCGTTGCGCGTCATCTCCAAAGCTTTCAGCACGTAACCCAGATCTTTTTCCGGGTCCAGTTCCCCCATCCTTTCCACGTCTCTTGCTGTTCTGAGAGGATTGCGCAGCACAGGCCCGCCTCCATCCGTGAACTCCAGGCCGATGCCCATGCACTCGAGTGGAAGGAGGATATCTGAGAATATGATGGCAGCGTCGAGCTCAAAGCGCCGGACGGGCTGTAGCGTGATCTCCACAGCAAGCTCTGGTTTTTTACACATTTCGAGAAAGCTGTGAAATTGCCTAACATCACGATATTCCTGAAGATATCTTCCAGCCTGTCTCATCAACCAGATCGGGGTTCGGTCCACATCCTGTCCGCGGCATGCCTTTATAAACCGATTTCGTCGCGACATGTCTTCTCCTTTACGCTAAAAGGGGTCTTTTTTTAGTATAGCGGAAAATCTGCTGCAAGGGTAGGAGAAAGTGAATTTGGCACGTGAATTTCGTTGACATAGCTCAATGTTATATATTATACCGTTAAGGTGAAAGTGAAATTTTTCATCAACGGTGTAAGGGGCAAGCTAACGTCTCGTGGCCTTAGGGCGGTATTGTACACGGTTTTTCCTTTCTTGACGTAGCGAACCTCTGAAAATACACACTCTTACAAGAGGAGGTCGTGATGAGTTGGAACGAAATTTGGGACTTGCTTGTCGGCACATTGCAGACCACGGGTTTCCCCACGATGACCTGGCAGCATGTGGTCATGTGGGCTATAGGCGGCTTTTTTCTTTACATGGCCATAGTCAAGGACTTTGAGCCATTGCTCCTTCTGCCCATCGGTTTCGGGATATTCCTGGTAAACTTTCCGAATACCCCTCTGTTCGGGTACACGGAAGGTCACCCGCAGTTGCTCCAGTTTTTCTACAAGTACGGCATTCTCTGGGAGGTGATCCCCTGCCTCATATTCCTAGGGCTCGGGGCAATGACAGACTTTGAACCGATGATCGCCAACCCGAAGATGCTCCTTATAGGGGCCGGGGCCCAGTTAGGTGTCTTCGTCACCTTCACGGGCACCATCCTGTGCGGCTTTAGCATCAAAGAGGCTGCATCGGTCGGTATCATCGGGGGCGCTGATGGCCCAACGACCATCTACCTTACCGCCAAACTCGCACCCCACCTCCTGGCTGCTAATACGCTCGCCGCGTACTCGTACATGTCGATGGTGCCTATCATCCAGGCTCCCATTATGCGGGCGATGACGAACGGGAAAGAGCGGCTCATCAGGATGAAGGTATCCAGAAAGGTCTCCCGCACCGAAGTAGTCCTCTTCCCCCTCATCTGCGGCGGTATCATCGCCCTGCTCGTGCCCGCAGTCATGCCCCTCATGGGTATGCTCATGTTCGGCAACCTGATGCGGGTGACCGGTGTGGTGAAGCGCCTGGTCAATACTGCAGCCAACCCGCTGATGGACATGGTAACCATGTTCCTGGGCTTGAGTGTCGGCGCGTCTATGCTGGGAAGTGTTTTTCTCACTTACAAGCCCCTGCTCGTGTTTGCGCTCGGCCTTCTCGACTTTGTGGTCTGCACGGCCGGCGGTATTCTGACGGTGAAAGTGATGAACCTGATTTGTAAGGACAAGATCAATCCCCTTATCGGCAACTCCGGCGTTTCTGCCCTCCCGATGTCACCAAGGCTCTCGCAGGTCATCGGGCAGCAGTACGACAAAAAGAACTACCTGCTCATGTACGCAATGGCCGCATGCCTCGCCGGTTCCATTGGCTCACCGGCCGCGGCAGGCATGCTTTTATCGATGTTCGAGTAGAGGGAGGTGCGAGCTATGAAAACTATGCTATATGCCATATTGTTCAGCGTGATGGTGGGAACGGCCCTCTTGCCCGCTTCTTCATACGCCTTCGGCGGTGGCGAGCCGCCCTGGAGCGCGCCCATGATGCCCGGCGGCAAGATGATAAAGACTGAAGGGACCGCTGCCTATTATGAGTTTGACCAGCCTTATGATGCCGTGCTCGCCTGGTACAAGGAAGCCTTGAAGAATTACAGGGACCCCAATTATGCCCATGTAGATTGGGCAAAGTACCGGGATTGGAAAGATCAGATGTACATCGAGGACCAGGGCGCTGCGCCGTGGCACTCCATAGGTATCCAGAAGGGTGGTGGGAATAAAACAGTGGTGAAGATCGTCAGGGACAACTTCACCTGGATCTTCAGCACCCTGCTGATCCGGTTCGCCGGGGTCTTCTTTGTTCTCATCGTCCTGTGGCTCTTGCTCAATCTCAATGGCGCGGTCATGAGGAGGTACTTCTCGGAAAAGGAAGCGAAGGCGAAGGTCGGTTGATCCGGCAGCGCTGGAAAGTGTGAATGAGAGAAGGCCCCTTTTAGGTGCGAGGGGGCCTTCTGTTATACCAATTTGCATTCAAGATGGACGACCCAGCCTTCGGCCGGGTGCCCCGGGCGGCAGGAGGAGAGCGACGCAGCGACAACGAGGGTATACACTTGAAGGCGAATTGGTATTAGTACTCCGGCCCCACTGGTGGCGGGCGATTTTCATCCGGCTGCTTGTCAAATTCGCCTCTTGCCCTGCGTCTTGATCTATCGATCCTGATGAATCCCATGTAAAGCAAAATGAGTGTCGCTGCGAGAAAAAACCGGAACGGTATTCTCTTTGGTATAAGGTTTGAAAAGCTAACTTTGCGCTTCGGTTTATCGACAGTGATGGGAGACGGGCTTTCTTCGCCACCCTGCTTGTCCTTTCTAATTGCGATCCCCGCCTTGTAAATGATATCAACAATACCTTTATCCTTTGAATAGCCCGAGAGAAAGGGAAATACCATTAAAGGGATGCAAATACCGATGAAAATAAGTATTATCCCGACTTTTTTCTCGCGATCCATGCCGTTCATGCGTTCCATGGATTGTATAATATACCATCTGTGTATACGAAAACAATAGTCGGAGCATGCGGCGGTCAGCGCAGACGAGGAGGCTGGTCGGCCTGCGCGGTTCCTGGGACGCTGCGCCTTTTTCGACTCTTTGTCTCTTGTTAGTTTCCGGTAGCCTGCGGCTCCCCGATGCGGAGCTGGTTCTGCACGTCTTTAACGCCGAGGGCCGATGCGCTTACATCCTCAGCCAGCCTCTTCATGCTGCGGTTCGGTACGGATCCCTTCAGAATTACCACCCCCTTCTGCACCCCCACCTCGATGTCGCTCGCGTCGATGTGGCCGTCCTGTATGAGACGTTCTGATACGTCCTCAAGGATACGATCATCAGAGCGCTTGTACCCTTTTGGGCCGATACCTGCGTACGGTCCTGGCTTTGTTTCGCCATAAAGATCTTTCTGCTCGTCCCCGGAGAAACTCCAGTAACCGCCCCCGAAGTGTTGCTCTTCGGGATGGACCGGTTGGCCCATCTGTGCGTGCCGGTATGAGGGATAGTCATGGGGATAATCGATTGCGCCCTCCTCCCCCTCAAAACGTTTCTGCGGCCGACGGCCGCTGGCATTGCTCAGCCTTCGCATGGCGCCCTCCTTGAGTAGTGGTTGAGTAGACTCTGAAATAATAATAATACCGCGTCCGCTACAGTGCAAGGATGTGCTATCTGCGGGCCATGTCAAGTGTTTCGCGTCAACATGAAGACCAATCACCCATAGGTTCATACTCTCGTTCATGGATACGCCATACTCGCAATGTTTGTTCTATTGCTCTGATACGTGTGGGGTGACGAAAAATGCTATAGTATGTGACAGGTTAGAATGCCGAAGGCGGGACTTGAACCCGCACAGGCTATCGCCTACTAGACCCTGAACCTAGCGCGTCTGCCACTTCCGCCACTTCGGCACTATATTGTAGGTTATAGGGAAACGATCTTGCTGTCAAGAGGTGATTATGCAAGTTTTTGAGTCTCTCGATCTTCCGGTAAAGTTCCCCAACCCGGTACTGACCATAGGGAACTATGACGGCGTTCATGTCGGCCACAGGACAATCATAGAGATTACCAAAGGTAAGGCCCGTGAGATGGGCGGAACATCGATGCTCATGACCTTTCATCCGCATCCCCTCCACGTACTGAGACCAGATAAAGAACTTCCGTCCATCACACCCTTAGAGGAAAAGAAAAGGCTGATAGAGGAGGCTGGCGTGGAAGTGCTCCTTATTGTCCCTTTTACAGAGGAATTCAGCCATTTCACGCCTGAAGATTATGTCAAGGATATCCTCGTTCGCAGGTTGGACATCAAGGGCCTTGTGGTTGGTTACGACTTCAGGTTCGGTCGAGGTGGGCGGGGAGACATTGAGGGCATGAAAAAGTACGCAGAGGCTTACGGTTTTTTTGTGGAGGTCGTGAGCGCTGTTACCATTGGCGGGGAAAAGGTAGGTAGCAACAAGATCAGGAGGCTGTTGCAGAGTGGTGACATCGATAGGGCAAACCTTCTCCTGGGGCGTCCTTACATGGTTAGCGGTAAGGTGATTCGCGGAGAGGGTAGGGGGCGTGCCTTTGGTTTTCCCACGATTAACCTGAAGACAGATTTCGATCTCGTACCTCCGAACGGCGTGTACATCAGCCAAGTGGTGATTGGGAACCAGACATTACAGTCTGCCACAAACATCGGCTGCAACCCCACGTTCGGCGGGCAGGAGCGCACGATCGAAACTTTCATATTTGATTACGGTGGAGAACTATACGGAAAGGATGTACGTCTCTTTTTTCACGTCAAGTTGAGGGAAGAGGTGCGATTTGAGAGTGTAAGCGAACTGCGCCAGCAGATAGAACGGGATGTGATCGCCGCGCGAGAGTATTTCGCCAGACGGACCGCGTGATAGAGAAGTTGATCTGGTTTGTCTCGTTTTTCTGGTTTTTCTGGTTAAACGAAAGAAACTAGAGAAACTAGAGAAACCAGATTAACCAGAGAAACCAGATTAACCAGAGAAACCGGTTAGTGTTGACTCGTCTGGGCGACCCCGTTAAACTCTACCCGTCCATCCCTCGAAAAAATAGCCCAACACCTGTATGTATCCGAGTAAAGCACCCCATAACCCGCAGACCACTCCACGAAGCCTACCCCATCGGCGACAGATACCAAAAGAAGGCCAAGAAAGCGGAGTAATGTTTGGTCGTCAAGGAGGCTAAAACATTTATTGCCGATGAAGTGCACTTTTTCACCCACGGAGCAGGTCTCATCCCCGAGGGAAACGCTCCCGTCTTCGCGAAAAACGATCTCGATCCCATACCCGGCACTGACCGTCACCCCGGAAGTGTCCACGGTTACACTTCCTCTGCCCTCCTCGACAGACTTGAGCACAGAGAAGAGCTCTTCGAGGTGCATGGTGCTCCATTCCTTGTACAGTGCTTCCGATGATGCCTTTTTTCTCGTAGAACGCCACGCTGACAAATCATGAATCATGGTGCGGCCTCCTCATCATTGGCTTCTAATTAGTATATCGGTCGAACCAGCCGGGACTTAACGGCAGGATGGTAAAGACAGGTAAAAGCAAGAGCAGGTTGAAGAAAAAACAAGAACGAAGGTTGAGAGAAGAAGAAAAAGGTTAAGGTTGGGCTATGGTTTGACACTTGGGCTTATACCAATTTGCATTCAAGATGGAGACCGAGGCGAGCCGAGGCCTGGGCTACGCAGGCGTACCTGGCGGTACGTCGAGTAAGAACAGGCCGACGGGCAACGAAGGTATACGCTTGAAGGCGAATTGGTATTAGAAGGAGGGGTCTCTGTAGACTATTTTGCCGTTGACCATGGTGAGGCGGTTCTTACCCTTCAGCTTCCATCCGTGGAATGGCGTGTTTTTTCCTTTCGATGCAAATTGGGTTTTGTCAACAACCCAATCTGCATCGGGGTCGAAGATAATGAGATCGGCGGTCGATCCATCCCGAAGGTTTCCGTAGGGCAGGCTAAGCAAGCGCGCGGGATTCTGTGTGAACTTCCGGAGCAGTTCCTTAAGCGTGAGCAGACCATCGTGCACGAGCGCCAGTGAGAGGGAAAAACCCGTCTCGAGGCCGACGATGCCGTAGGAGGCGAGATTGAATTCGACATCTTTGGAAGGGAGATCATGGGGCGCGTGGTCCGTGGCGATTATGTCGATCGAGCCGTCCCTTAGACCCTCCCTGACAGCCGTTACGTCCTCCCGGGACCGGAGCGGCGGGTTCACCTTTGTGTTCGTGTCGTAGGTTAACGTAGCATCATCTGAAAGCGTGAAGTAGTGCGGACAGGTGTCTGCAGTCAGCCTGCTGTACCTTGTTTTCTCATCCCTTATGATCCTCACCGTCCCACCCGACGAGATATGCGTGATATGGATCGGCGCACTGATATATTTGGCGAGCATGATGTCCCGGAACGCGATTGTCTCTTCGGCCAGAGCAGGTGCAGCGTCCAGGCCGGAGAGCAAAGAAGCGTGTCCCTCGTGGACAACGCCCTGTGAAAGATTTTCGTCCTCGCAATGAGACACGATGGGCAGCGCAAAACGCTTGGAATACTCCATGGCCTTGAGCAGCAACCCCGCGTTCTTGACCGTTTTGCCGTCATCTGAGAGCGCCACGATACCTGCTTCATACATCTCGCCGATCTGAGCAAGCTCTTCTCCCTTCAACCCCTTGGTGATGGCCCCACAGGGGAACACCCGGCAGAACGCGTCTGCCTGGGCTTTCCTCACGATGAACTCGGAGACGCTCCGGTTATCATTCACCGGATCAGTGTTAGCCATGCAGACGACCGTCGTGAAGCCACCCCGAACGGCCGCCTGGGTGCCGGTCCTGATTGTCTCCTTGTATTCGTATCCCGGTTCCCTCAGGTGTGCGTGGATGTCGATCAGACCGGGAGCGACAACGAGTCCACGTGCATCTACAACCTGAACGCCGGCGCCGGCTTGCGGAATCTCCCTTTCTATCTTTTCCACCTGGCTGTCGTTGACGAGGATATCAACCTTTTCATCGCGGTCGGTTGCCGGATCGATAAGACGACCGTTCTTGATGAGGATTCTCAACTCTCGCCCCCGAGGAGAAGGAACAGGATAGCCATCCTGACAGCCACTCCGTTTTCTACCTGATCGAGTATCACCGAGTATGGGCCATCCGCCACAGCATCGCTGATTTCAATGCCCCGGTTCATCGGACCGGGATGCATGATAATGACATCTTTCTTTGCGGTTTGGAGATGTTCTTCCTTCAGGGAGTAAAATATCGCATACTCCTTGACGGAGGGGATGACCGATATTCCGCCCCGCTCTTTCTGGATACGGAGCATCATGATGACATCCTTGTCAGCCACGGCTTTGTCGAGTCGGTACTCGACATTCACCCCCAGGTCCTCAAGGAAAGGCGGGATCATTGTCGGCGGCCCGCAACAGGTCACATCTACATCAAATTTTTTCATGGCAAAGATATTTGAGCGGGCCACTCTGCTGTGCGCGATGTCGCCTACGATCGCGACCTTGAGTCCGTCCAGAGTGCCCTTCTTTTCTCGTATCGTAAAAAGGTCGAGAAGCGCCTGCGTGGGATGTTCGTGTGCGCCATCACCGCCGTTTATGATGGAGGAAGCGAGCGCCCCTGCGAGGATGTGAGGCGCGCCCGGCATGCTGTGCCTGATGACGATCACATCCGGTCTCATCGATTCCAGGTTCCTGCCCGTGTCCTTCAGGGTTTCGCCCTTAACAGCGCTGCTCGTTGTGCCGGAGATAGAGATAGTATCAGCGCTCAGCCGCTTGGCTGCGATCTCAAAAGAGACGCGTGTCCTTGTGCTTGGCTCATAGAAGGCAGTGATGACTGTTTTTCCGCGAAGTGTTGGGACCTTCTTGATGTCGCGACGCGATATCTCTTTGAAAGACTCTGCCGTATCGAGAATGAGAAGTATCTCTTCTCTCGAGAGCTCCCTGGTGCCCAGCAGGTCTTTGTATGGCCAGTTCATGCTGATTGCGTTAGTATTACCTCGTCTAAACCATCTACCTCGCGAAGCTTTACAAAAATTTCTTGATCAACGCCCGCAGGGTGAAATATTCCGCGATAGTCAGGATGAATGGGCATCTCTCGTGAACCCCTGTCGACGAGTACCGCAAGCTGTATCTTCTTGGGACGCCCCAGGTCCATGATCGCATCGATTGCCGCCCGCGTTGTTCTTCCTGTGTGCATTACATCATCGACGAGAACCACGGTTATGTTGTTCACGTCGAAAGTAATTTCCGTCCTTTTTACCTCAGGGGTTTTCAGCTTGAAGATATCATCCCGGTACATGGTGATGTCAAGTATTCCGACCGGCACTTCCTTTTTCTCGATTATCCTGATCTGTTCCTGGATTCTTCTGGCGAGGTAGACACCACGCGTTCTGATACCGATCAGGCTTAAGGAGCCCGAACCATTGTTTTTTTCCAGGATCTGGTGGGTAATCCTGCTGATACTCCGCTCTATCGCCTTTTCGTCGAGCAGGACAGTGGTATCCATCAGTCAGTTACCCATGGAGATAGCCTTTTGAGGGCATGTCTCAACACAGGCTGTGCACTCAATGCACTCCTGCGGGTTAAGTACGGCAACCAGTCCTTCCAGGTCACCGAACACGTCGTAGGGGCAGATGTCGATGCATTCCCCACAGTTCTCGCAAAGGTCCTGTGATATCGCAGGTCGCATTTGTGTAAGCATAATGGGTTTGCAAAAAAAAATCAATTTGAAAAATGAGGCAGGTGTTGAGGCCAAGAATTCTCTTGACAATCAGGCGGAATGATTATAAGTTTCTTACGCTTTTGCGCGCTTCCCCGCGTAACTTCATTTGCTGAGGTACTAGGTGCTCAAGTCACTCAAATTTCGCGCTATACTTGTACTGGTATTCCTCGTTATCTTCGCCGTCTTTCTTGTGCCCAACTTTGTTGACCTGAAAGGGGCCGCGAAGCGCTACCTTCCGAGCGACAAGATACGCCTGGGCCTCGACCTGAAGGGTGGCATGCACCTGCTCCTGGCTATGGACACGAGCAAGATGATGGAAAACATGACTGATCGGAAATTCAACGGACTCAAAGACGGCATGATCCGGGATGGCGTGCGTTTTTTGAATCTTGAGAGAAAGGGCGAGGTGATCTCTGTCTCGATAAAGGCAGACCAGAAGGATAAACTTTATAATCTCCTGGGCAAAGAGTATCCCGACCTGAAGGTTGCCACCAGCAGGACCGAAGGCGATGTGCTCTCCGTTGATCTTTCGATGGTAGAGAAGGAGGCTAATCAGCTCAAGGAGAACGCGGTCCGTCAGGCTCTGGAGACTATCCGGAACAGGATCGACCAGTTCGGTGTGTCGGAGCCCATCATCGTCCAGCAAGGGGAGGACCGTATCCTCGTGCAGCTTCCGGGCGTCAAAGACCCGGAGCGGGCCCTGGAGCTGATAGGCAGGACTGCGCAACTCGAATTCAAACTGGTGGACGAAGATAATGCCGCAAAGTACAGTTCCACCGGAGTGGTGCCCGAGGGAGACGAACTGTTGCCGATGAAGTCGAGGAACAGGGAGACAGGCGTTACCTCCACGACGCAGATCCTTGTCAAAAAGCAGAGCCTGCTGACCGGTGATTTACTCACGGATGCACGGGTGAGGATCGGGGGAGAGGTTGCTGGCGAACCGTACGTTGCGATTGAGTTCAGCAGTGAGGGGGCCCGGCTCTTCGATCAGATAACCGGTGCGAACGTTGGCAAGCGACTGGCTATCGTGCTCGACAATACCGTTTATTCGGCTCCGGTCATCAGGGAGCGGATTTCGGGCGGGAAGGCACAGATCACCGGTAGCTTTTCGATGGATGAGGCAACGGACCTGGCCATCGTTCTGAGGGCCGGCGCTCTGCCCGCTCCCGTGAAGGTCATACAGAATATCACCATAGGCCCTGCCCTGGGTCAGGATTCGATTCGCAGGGGCGTTTACGCAGCTATCCTTGGCGCCCTGTTGATCATTTTTTTCATGGTTTTCTACTACAAGGCCTCCGGTATTGTGGCCGATATCGCGCTCTTCGTGAATATGATCTACCTCCTTGGAGCATTTGCCGCTCTGAAGGCAACGATGACCCTCCCGGGTATCGCCGGCATCATACTCACGATGGGTATAGGCGTTGATACGAACGTCCTCATCTTTGAGAGGATACGAGAAGAGCTGAGGCTCGGCAAGACGGTGAGAGCAGCCATTGATGGTGGCTATTCGAAGGCATGGGTAACGATTTTCGACGCCCATATCACGACTCTCATAACCACTTTTATTTTGTTCATGTTCGGCACCGGGCCTATTAAGGGTTTTGCTGTCACTCTGAGCATAGGTATCGTGATCAACCTTTTCACTGCTGTTTTCGGTTCCAAGGTGATCTTTGACTGGGTTCTGCAGAAATACAAGCCGAGGAGTTTAAGTATCTGATGGCATTCATCGAGATCGTTAAGAAGACGCATATAGATTTCATCGGGCTCAGAAAAAGGGCCTTTGTCCTCTCATTCGTGCTGGTCGGGCTGGGGCTTCTCGCTTTTGTCATGGTGCTTCTCGGAAAGGCAAACGAGAGCGTTGACTTCACCGGGGGTACGGCCCTGCAGATCAGGTTCAGCACCCAGGTGCCGATACATGATCTGCGCGCGGCTTTGCTGCAGGGCGGCATCAGTGACGTCCAGATACAGGAAGTGACGGGAACCCGGGATTTCTTGATAAAAACAAAATTGTCTGACGTGGGTCAGGAGAAGATACAGGGCAAGGTAGGCAAGATACTTTCAGCTTCATTCAAGGATAAGAAATTCGAAATCCTTTCGGCCAACATGGTGGGAGCGAGCGTTGGCAAGGAACTGAAGAAGGATGCGGTCATTGCCATTGTCCTTGCCATGCTCTGTATTGTCGCGTATATCTGGTGGCGCTTCACCTTCATATTCGGCATTGCCGCAACCATCGCGACTTTCCATGATGTTCTTGCTATGCTCGGTCTCTTTTATGTACTCCACCTCGAGATGAATATCCTGTTCATCACAGCGCTTTTGACCGTAGCAGGGTATTCCCTCACGGACACTGTTGTTGTCTTTGACCGGATAAGAGAAAATATGGGTAAGATGAAGTCAAGGGATGAGTTTGGCGGCGTGATTAACAAGAGCATCAATGAGGTGTTGAGCAGAACGTTGATTACGTCTTTGACGGTTTTGCTCGTGCTCGCGGCGCTTCTCGTGCTCGGCGGCGAGGTGCTCTTCGACTTTTCTCTCGCCCTTTTCATCGGTGTCCTGGTCGGCACGTACTCATCAATCTTTGTCGCAAGTCCGCTCGTCTATATCTGGAGAAAACGGGCGGCCTGATCCCCGGCGACACGTCGAAGCCACGATCCACGTATCATGACAATCTCGGAGTAGCCTTCTGGAGGCGTCCGAAAAGTGCTTGACAAACCGTCCACAAATATTCGAACATCAGAATTACAGTTTGACTAAACAGGGGGCGTGCTATGAGGGGGTGTGGCGTAATTGCAAAAGTATTTGCCAGCTGTCTATTTGGATTCGTATATCTGCTGCCCTTTGCCGGGACTGCGCGGTCTGAGTTTCCGGATAAGCCGATCACTATTCTGGTTTCGTTTGACGCCGGCAGCACGACCGACATCCTTGCACGGGCTTTAGGGATCGGGGCCGAGAAGTATCTCAACACACGCTTTATTTACGAAAATAAAGGTGGTGGCGGTGGGACTGTAGCACTGGGAGTGTTGTCTGCTGCCAAGCCTGACGGATACACCATATGGGCCGGGAATAGCGATTCTTTTGTGTATACGCCCATGATGCAAAAGGTTCCTTTCAAACCGTTCAAAAGTTTTACTCAGATAGTGGGCTTTGCAGCGGCGCCGTATACCGCCTTGATTGTGAAACCTGACGCTCCCTGGAAGAACTTCCAGGAGTTTGTAGAGTATGGGAAGAAAAACCCCCGCAAGATAAAATATAGTACCTCAGGCGTGGGAACCGGCATGCATCTCGCCATGGAATACATCGCGAACAAGGATGGCATACAGTGGGTGCACGTGCCCTATAAGTCTGCTGCCGCAGCAAGGATGGCTTTGATGGGCGGACACGTCGATGCATGCTCGGCGGGAGCTGAGTTTGTGCCGTTCGGAAAGCAGGGGATGGTAAGGGTACTGGCCACGCATGGAGACAAGAGGTCACCTGCTTTTCCTGATGCTCCCACCTTGAAGGAATTGGGATACGATTTTGTTAAGGACACGATATTTTCGCTGGCAGGACCGGCCCCGCTTTCGCCGGACGTGCTTAAGAAGCTCGAAACCGCATTCACCAAGGGTACGGAAACAGCCGAGTTTATTTCGGTGCGGGAAAAGCTTGACTGTCTGCCGGTCTACTACAATGCGGCCAATTATGATAAGTACCTGAAGGACCTCTGGGTGCGCACGGAAAAGATGTTTAAAGATGCTGCGATCATAAAGGAGCCCGCCACGCAGCCGTACTGAAAGCAGGCGCGGCCGCGCCCCGCCTGCTTTACATTCTCCTAATCCATTTCATCTTCTTTGAGAATCGGATAGGATCGTGAAATCTCCGCTGCCTGCTCCTCCTCGGTCATGGCATAGACTTTTTTCCTCCAGTCCTCCCACTTCTTAAATATCTTCGTTTCGAATTCTTTGGTGAGGGCCTCGATCTGTTTATCGAAGGATGAATCTCCGGTGGTTAGCTTGTGCCATTTCATATCTGCCAGTTCTATCGATTTCTTCATCGGCATTCCCGTGGGTGCCCAGTGTCCACCCCAGACCTTATCGTACGGATAGTCGAGCTTTTTCGTTGCATCGATGATGACCTTATCCGTGTATTCAGGCTGATTCCGTGGTACTGAAGGGTCGGAGCGGGAGGTGGTGCCGTACGGGAGCACCTCGATATCCCTGCTGCCCTGCGTCCTCGTCACAATAGCCCACCAGACCTGACCCAGGTCAAAGGGATCGATATCGTCATCCACAACCACAACGTATTTCATATATTTTCCTACGCTGCTCGAAAGCAAGGTTCTACCCACGTTCCGCGAGTGGCCGATGTAGAAAGGCTTCATGGAGATCACCATAGAGCTGATGGAATCGCCTTCCGGGGGGCAGTGGACTGCAACAACACCCTGGGGCCCATGGGTCTCAAACATATTGAGCGCAGCACCCGAATAGATGATGTCATAGAGCGTGTGATCTTCGGCGGTCGGCTTGCCAAGGAGACAACCTCTGAAGATAGGATCGTTGCGATGCGTGATGGCGGTCACCTGGAAGATCGGCCGCATACGCACAGGGCCACCGTGATAACCGGTATGTTCCGAGAAAGGCCCTTCGGGTTTTCTCTCCCTGGGAAGAAGGAGCCCTTCCAGCACGATCTCCGCGTTAGCCGGGACTTCTAGGTCAACCGTTTCACACTTGACGAGCTCTACCGCTTCTTGTCTGAGACCTCCTGCCATGGGCAGTTCATCGACGCCCGGCGGGAATCCGGTTGCGGCGACCATGGGGATGACTTCATCCGCCCCTATGACGATAGCCATCTCCAGGGGCTTGCCCATACGTTCCCTCTGGGCATAATGGTAACCCATCTGGGTAAAGGGCAAGAAGCCCACACCCGTACGGTTCTTATCATGGATCATGACGCGGTAGAGTCCCGTGTTTCTGACGCCCGTTTCCGCGTCCTTGGTGATGATCCCGTGCCAGGTGCCGATATAACGGCCTCCATCCCTCGGGGTCCACCAGGGAACGGGAAATTTGTAAAGGTCTATATCTTTCCCCTTCAGGATATTTTCTTTGACCGGCCCTTTCTTCACCATGACGGGCTCGATCGGTTTCTTTATCCGCTCTTTGTAAACGTTGATGATCTCGGGTGGGGGCGTTTTCGGAGAAAGACCGAGCGCAAGAGCAAAGCGGGGATAGGTCGCTATTCCCGCTGAGAAAAGCCGATACCCCTTCGGATAGCCCTTGATGTTTTCAAAGAGGAGCGCCGGTCCTTTCGGCCTCATATCAACACTTTTGCGAACCCAGCCTCCTATTTCGTACATCCAGTGGACGGGCATGGTAACCTTCAGTAACTCCTTGTTGCGGTCGAGAGTGTCGATAAACTCCCTCATGTCCTTGTAAGCCATATGTTCTCCTTTCTTTGCCTGATGTAGTCCTTATTGCCAGAGTGATTTCATACCCTGCTCCTTGGCCTTTTTCTCCCAGAAGTCACCACGCTCCTTCAAGTAATTGATCCAGCCGTCGATCTCGTCTGACTTGAAGCCCTTGGACATCAATTCCTTCTTGTAGGCCACGATCACCGGCTCTACTGCTTTTTCCCATCTCTTCGCTTCAGCGTCAGATAGCAGGATAACCTGCCCGCCGCGCTGTTTCAGGAACTCGAGACCTTCAAGATCTATCTCATTCCACGCCTGGGCGTGCTTGGCTTTAAACTCCATGCTGACCTCGTCGAAAATCTTCTTGATATCGGCGGGCAGGCCGTTCCACTTCTCTTTGTTCATTACCGCATAGAAGGTATTCGTGGCTCCGACCCGCCACGAGGCCGTGACGTATTTGGCGAGTTCCCCTAGTCTCCAACCCTTCAACTGTTCGAGGGGGCCCAGGCAGCCTTCTATCACGCCTCTTCTCAGCGCTTCATACGTGTCGCCCAGTTCCAGCGGTACAGGCGCACCGCCGAGGGCTTCCAGAGTGTCTGCCGTCTTTCCGGTCGCCCTGATTTTTACACCCTTCAGGTCCTCCAGGTTCTTGATCGCCGTCTTGGCGGTGTAGATGATGTTTGGACCACTGGCACTCATAAAAAGGACATGTACGCTGTCCCACTCTTTGGGCGTGAACTTGCGGTAAAAATCATCAGCCACCTGCGCGCCCACCCATCCACTCGACTTGCCAATAGGCATGACCGTCAAGTCTGTCACGGGAAACCGGCCCTGGTTATAGTTGGTGACTGACCAACCAAAATCGGAGAAGCCCGTCACGACGCCCTGAAATATCTTGGGCGCCGTAGTAAGGGTCCCACCGGGATAATGCGTGATCTCCACCCTTCCGTTGGTGCGTTTCTTGATCTCTTCGCAGAACTGACCGGTCAGAAGTGACATCCGGTGAGTCCCCGGCATATAGTTGCTGTATCTCAGCTTCATCGTTTCCGCAGCATAGGTTACTGACAAGGTCGACAAGAGAACCGTCATCACCACCGTTACAAAAGCCACTATACGTTTCATACCAACCCTCCCCTTTTTCATTACTACTTCATTAACACCGATGGAAGCCATAGTGCAATCTGCGGAAATATGAATAAGAGAATCCCGATGAGAACCAGAGAAATCAGGAATGGACAAACGCCTTTGTAGATGGTGCCTATGGGCACCTTGGAAATATTCTGGACAACGAAAACGCAAATAGCCACCGGAGGGATTACGACGCCGATCATGACCGTCACAGCGATTACCATACCGAACCATATCGGGTCAAAGCCAAGCTTGAGTACTGCCGGGTAGAAAATGGGTGTTGCCATGACCATAAATGCAAGGTCATCAATAAAAGAGCCTCCCAATTCATAGATCAGGCAGATGAAGAACATGATGAGGTAGCGATTGAGCGGCAACCCAACGATCCAATCTGCGGCAATCTGGGGAATGTTGGTAACAGCAATAAAATGGCCCAGTACCGTAGAACCGGCAATAAGCATGAGAAGCATACAGGCCGTGCCCAAGGCTTCGCGGAGGGATTTGCTATATTTCTTAAACGTCAGGTCCCGTTTCACCACGGCCAGGACGATTACTGCAAAGGTCCCGATGCCGCCGGCCTCCGTGGGTGTGAAGAAGCCGGTCATGATGCCTCCTACAACCAACAGGAAGATGAATCCGACCCAAAGCACTTCCGGAATGGAAGCCCTCCGTTGCTTCCAGGTTGATTTCTCTGCCCGCGGAGCAAGGGCAGGGCTCAGCCTCGCCCAGCCGTAGATGATCAAAATGAAAAAGAATGCAGTGATAAGCCCGGGGATTATGCCGGCAAGGAAGAGTTTTCCCACGGATTGTTCAGTGAGGATGCCAAACACGATAAGGAAGACACTGGGCGGTATGAGGTTGCCCAGTGTTCCTACAGATGCGACGATACCGGTCGATAATTTCCTGTCGTAGCCATAGCGTTCCATTTCGGGAATCGCAACGCTTGCGAAGGTCGCGGATGTCGCAGCTGCTGATCCGCAGATAGACTTGAATCCAGCCGCTCCCATCACCGTAGCAATGGCGAGCCCGCCCGGGATATGGCCGACGAACTTGTGGGCAGCGTCAAAAAGTCTGACCGCAATCCCGGCGCTGAATCCAATCTGGCCCATCAGGATGAAAAGGGGAAAGACGGTGTAGCCGTATGCTGAAAATACCTCCCACATATCTCTACCCAGCACATTCACGGCCGAATGGAAGGATACAAGGCAGGTGACTCCCACAAAGCCCACTGCTGCCATTGCAAACCCCAGTTCTATCCCTGTTGCAAATAAGAGCAGCAAGACGAAAAGCCCTACGATGCCTGCCAGCACCCCAGTCATTGTTCCTCCCGCCAGATCTTTATGATGTCGCAGATGAAAACAATGCACTCAATGAAACAACAAACCCCGACGCCGTATGTCACCCAGTAGAACGGTATGTGCAGTGTTTGCGAAACTTCCCCGGCAGTGCGAAATTCATTGCCAACCGAAAACAGGTTATAGCCTATGAAGCCAAAGAGGAGGATGCAAATGATCCGCGTCGTTACGTTTAGAACGTCCCTGTTTCCCCTGGCCAGTTTGGCGAGCAGAACATCCATGGAGACGTGGTTTTTATTCCAGGAAGAAAGCGGAACTGCAAACCCTATGACGAGCGGCCCGCAGATCAGGCCCACGATTTCATACGCCCCGACAACAGGACGTCCGACTGCGCGCAGGAACACATCCACAACCGTGGTGGCTATCATCAGCGTGAGTGCGGCTGCCGCTATGCCGTTCAATATCTTGCTTATCCGAAGAACGGTATCGAGTAGCTTCTCCATGGCACCTCCTTTGAAAGTCTATCCGGTTCGGGCCCATCTTTTCAATTCTGATGAATTTAAAGAAAAACTGCAAGAAGAATTTTTGACTGGTTGGTTATCCGTCTTAAGAAGCATCGAGCGAAACGGAACCAGGTACCGTTTGCGGGTGGGGGTCAGACCTGCATCGCCAGCAAGCGAGAGAAAGGGTGCGACCAGGTCAACGTAATTGTTTCACAGGTTTCTGCCGAGCGGCCCGTGGATGGGTATTATGCCGGCGGGATTCTCGCCATGTTGTACATATACGGCCGAAGTACTTCCGGCACCGTGAAGGAGCCATCAGCCTGCTGAAAGTTTTCCATCACTGCCATGACGGTTCTGCCGATCGCCAGACCTGATCCATTCAATGTATGGACAAACTCTATCTTGCCTGTGCCGGTCCTGTATCTGATTCTCGCACGCCGGGCCTGAAAGTCAGAAAAGTTGCTACACGAAGAAATCTCTCGGTAGATATTTTGTCCTGGCAGCCAGACTTCGATATCGTATGTCTTTGATGATGAGAACCCCAGATCCCCCGTACAGAGAGCCGAAACGCGGTAGTGGATATTCAACCTTCTCAACACCTGCTCCGCATTGAGAAGCAGGCCTTCGAGCTCATCATAGGAATTCTGAGGAAGAGCGAACTTGACCAGCTCCACTTTATTGAACTGATGTTGACGTGTCAACCCCCGGGTGTCTTTGCCGTGTGCGCCTGCTTCGGCCCTGAAACAGGGTGTGTACGAGACATACTTAATCGGAAGCTCGCTTTCCTTGAGAATCTCATCTTTGAAGATATTTGTAACGGGAACCTCCGCGGTGGGAATGAGGAAATAATCAAAACCCTGGAGCTTGAAGAGCTCTTCCTCAAACTTTGGCAACTGGCCCGTTCCGGTCATGGTATCTCTGTTCACCATGAAAGGGGGAAGCACCTCGGTGTAACCGTGTTCCCGCACGTGGAGGTCGAGCATGAAGTTGATGAGGGCCCGCTCAAGAAGGGCCCCATACGATTTGTACAGGACAAACCGTGTGCCTGTTATTTTGGCTGCGCGTTTGAAGTCGAGTATGTCGAGTTTTTCTCCCAGGTCCCAATGAGCCAGGGGTGCGAAATCAAAGATCGGTTTTTCGCCCCACACACGCACGACCTGATTATCGGCCTCACTCGTGCCAACCGGCACCGTCTCATGAGGAATATTGGGGATAATGAGGATAAGGTCTTCCCATTCTTTTTCCGCAACCTTGAGATCCTTCTCTATCGTCTCAATGGTTTTCCCGACAGTCCTTAAATGTTCTATTTTGTCAGTGGCATCCTGACCAGCCTTTTTTTGCCTGGCTATCTCATCGGAGGTCCTGTTTCGCTCGCTTTTCAGATCCTCCGCCTGCCTGATCAATGCTCTCCTTTTTTCATCAATGGCGATCACCTGCTGGAGGTCAAACTCCGTCCCTCTTTTCTGTAAGCTGGCTCTGACAATGTCTGGTTTTTCCCGTATGAGTTTTGGGTCGATCATTCAGTCCTCCGTAAGGTCCTTGTTTAACGCAAGGGGCAGGTACGTGTACACCACTCCTCCAATTGTATACGCAGGCGCTCCATCCAGAAGGAGCTGCACCTTATTCACATATTTGAAGCTTGAGGCGAAAGAGTTTACCAAACTGTAAACCATCATGATGTCCGAAGGTGCTTCGGGCTGTGCTTCGGCGAGGTTCTTGGAGAGATTCAGGTATAGCACGCCGTCGAGACCGATTGCCACGTCCCGCAGTTGCACACCCGAGCCTATCGTCTTATCTTTTTTCATTTCTTTGAGGACCAGATCTGCCCTTTCTTTGTCGGTGATGTCTGAGCGTACTTCAAACACGCGGTTGCCCAGTTTGGTTTTGCTCACAGGAGAGAAGAGGCGGACAATCTCTTTCTGGGCGGTGACGGGCGACCTCTGCTGAGAGTTAGTACCTTCTTGAAACCAGTAAAGATATTGGTAAGCCACAACCGCTACCAGAGCGAGACACGCGATAGCGAGGATGATTTTATACGTTCGCCCCATGCTCGTATTCAGCCATAAAGTCTTGAGAAGTCATAACCCGGAAGAGAGGAAAGAGCGAGGAACGGCGATGATTGTTCAAGGTGCTCTCGTGATGTTCTCTCCTTGCCGCGGCGCACAGATCCTCCAGGAGGATCGTGTAGAAATCGTGGCAGATGGCATCGATCGCGGTAGCTATGACACAGACATGCGTGTTGATGCCGCCGATTGCCACAGTGTCAAGGCCGTACGCTCTCAAGGTCTGGTCAAGGTCGGTCTTGAAGAAAGCGCTGAACCTCCTTTTGGGGAGGATGACGTCTCCTGTCTCAGGCGCGAGGTCATGCAGCACCTGTTCGCCAGCCGTACCCCGTATGGCGTAAGGCTTCAGTTTACCCTTGAAGATGAAGTCTTCTTTCAGAAAACTGTCATTGGCGAATATCACGGGGATAGAAAGAGCCCGGCATCTTTCCAGAAAGGTCTTCATGGGCTGAACGATCTTCTCCTCCTCCCGCTCTCGATGCCTGGGCTCACGGAAGCTATCTTCAAGCATGTCGACTATGATGATGGCAGGATTCACGAATTATTGCTCCCTTTAACGAATAGGTTGATGAAGTTGTCGCAGAGGACCGGAGATACTTCTTCCACCGGCCTGCCCAGAGATTGCGCTATCTGTGTCACAACCAGGGTCACAAACGCAGGCTCGTTCCGCTTTCCCCGGTGCGGTTCAGGTGTCAGAAATGGTGCGTCTGTCTCAGGTAGCATGCGGTCGAGGGGCATGTACCGGACTATCTCGCGAAGAGAAGATGCTTTGTTGTATGTGACCGTTCCTGGTATTGAAAGATGAAACCCCATATCAAGGAGCTCCTTTGCGGTGCCGAGATCGTAAGAGAAACAATGCATGACGGCTCCGTTGTCGGCGCCGCCGGTCTCGCGCAATATGCGGAGCGTCTCTTCGCGAGCCTCTCTCGAATGAACGATGATAGGAAGCGAGAGTTCTTTGGCCAGCGCTATCTGCGCCTGGAAAGCTCTGATCTGGACCTCCCTCGGCGAATAGTTCCGGTAAAAGTCGAGACCTATTTCACCGTAGGCAACAAGCTTCTTATTTGAAAAGAACCCCTTGATTTTCTCTGCAAGCTTGTCGTTGAATTCGTGACTGTTATGAGGATGGATTCCGAACGCGCCGTAGACCACATCGTACGAATCGACGATCTGCAGGGCAGCCGAAAAATATTTTTCCTCTGTAGCGACCGTAAGCATGTAGCCAAGGCCCGCCTTGATGCCCCTGTGTATGACCTTGTCCCGGTCGGCGTCGTAGCTTTCCATCTCCAGGTGACAGTGAGAATCCACGAACATGGAATCTTTATAGCATGGGCATGAAGGCTTCGTCAAAGGGTCAGCCACCTCGGATCGTCGACAATGCCGCTGAGGGAGCTCGATTTATTTCAGTCTTGTGTTGGTGTATAGTAACGCTCGGTGCGGCATGAAAATTGTACAAGGTCCATAGACATGAAAAACAAGAGAAGAGCAATCTTTATCGGCCTGGTCCTCCTTCTCCTGCCGCTGCTGGCGCGGGCGGAAGAGGCGTCCTTCGCCGTCATTAGCGACACGCATATAGGATTGCGTGAGTCAGTCTACATTACCTTCATTCAAGCCGTCGAAGAGCAGAAAATACGGCTCATCATCCATACGGGTGATGCTATAAACAGGCCCGGAGACCTGATCCAGTGGGCCAGATTCCTGCAGATCACGGGACCGGGAAAGGAATTGCACGTCGCGCCGGGGAACCACGATATAGATGACAAAGAGTCACTGGCAGTATTCCTGAAGTACTTCTCTGAGCCCTACCATTCTTTTTCCGATGGAGACACGCTCTTTCTTCTTTTGAATACGGAGCTTCCCGGCCAACGGAGCAGAATAGAGGGAAAGCAGCTCGCATGGTTGGAGGCCGAGCTGCAACGACCATTCAAGTACAAATTTGTTTTTCTGCATGAACCGCCTTTCCCTGTTGTCCACTTGCACGGCCTCGATCGGCACAGAGAGCCCAGAGACCGGCTTCATCAGCTCTTTGTCCGGACAGGAGTTTCTCTCGTGGTTGCGGGCCACGACCATCTCTACGACCGAAAAGTGAAGGATGGCATCACGTACGTCATCTTGGGAGGCGGAGGAGGACAGCTGGCATACATCCTGAAGAACAGCGATTTCTATCACTATATGGTGGCAAGTCGGAGCAACGGTGGTTACCTGTTCACTCTGAAAGATATTAGCGGCAGCACGAGGGATCAGTTCTCTGTGAACCGGTGACCGTGAAAACAATGTTGATCTTCTTCGATAACGGCTTCACCGCCACGCGGAGTGGCATTTCATTCACAGGTTCAAACAAGCTTTATATGAGCCGGCTGTGATTGCGTGCTGGAGGTATAGGCGATGACGAAGGTGATGATCCATCCCGCTAGCTATGAGAGCGTCCGTCAGGCTTTAGACCGGGCATTCGAAATCTTTCCTTTGGAGTTCCGTGGAAAAAAAGTATTTATAAGCCCCAACGTACTTCGGGGCTCTGAGGCGCGGGAAGGCATCGTCACGCATCCCGCGGTGCTTCGCGCCGTGGTGGAGAAAGTGGAGGCAATGGGACCGGCATCCATCGTGGTGGGCGACAATCCCGGGCTGCACGGTTACGGAGCAAACGAGGAATGCTTCAGGAAGACAGGCTTGATGGAGGCGGCTAAAGGCTATTATCAGAACATTGGAAACGATGCGCGCAAGCTTGATTTCAACTCTGATTTCATGTCTGAAGTAAGTGTCTCCACAGCAATACTGGAGGCGGACATCGTCATCAGCCTGCCGAAATTCAAGACTCACGGCCTCACGGTCATCACCGGCGCGATCAAGAACAGCTACGGTTTCTTGCCCGGCGCGCAGAAAGCAAAGCTCCACAGAGCCGCGGGGTGCGCCGAGCACTTTCACGAAATGCTTGTGGATGTGTTCCGGCTCCGTGTGCCCGACCTGTTCATCGTCGACGCCGTGGTCGGTATGGAGGGCAACGGCCCTGCGGGCCCTGACCTCAGAGAGATCGGCCTGATCCTGGCTTCTGACAATGGTGTGGCCATGGACGCTGTCATTGCGACCATGATGGGCCTCCAGCCGGGCCAACTGCGATTCCTGCAAAGGGCGAAGGAGGTTGGTCTCGGAGACTACGACCTGAGTACGATTGATGTTATCGGGGAGCTGAAGCCACTTCCTGATTTCAAGCTTCCCCCGTTGCACGGCGAAGGGAATCTGCAAGACCCGAACTTGCAGGAATTACTCCAGAGTCGCACCGTTCTGAGACCCCACGCTGACCCCGGATCGTGCACAGCCTGCGGCACGTGCGTGGATCAGTGCCCTGTGTCTGCGCTGTCTTTAAGCGAGGAGGAGCGTCTCCCCGAAGTGGATGACGACACCTGCATCACGTGCTTCTGCTGCCAGGAGATTTGTCCGGAGAAAGCCATCAGCCTGAAGTAACGTCCTGGGTAATAAAGGGCGAACGGTAATTATATTGCAGAAAATAGACCGTTGAAAAAATTCGTTCGAAAAAGGATTGACAACCCATATGCACGGTGCTACAAACGTCTATAAGTCCATGTGTATGACAATTACGCTCAGATCATCGCCCAAAGGGGATACATCAGGCTTGTGTGAATCCCAACATGCAACGAAGATTTTAAAGGCGTCTACATATACCCAGACTAGCTCAATTTGTGAGGTGGATTTCTGATGAGTGTTATCGAAAAAGACCGGGAACGTCACAAGAAAATCTTCGGTGAAAGAAACAAACAGAAAGACTATTGGGTCTACAGTGTCTGTTCACTCTGCTACAACGAGTGTGCTAACAGGGTAAGAGTCCTTGACGGCAAACCGGTTGCCGCGGAGGGTGTTCCTGAGAGCGACAAGGGCGCTCAGGGGGGGCTCTGTGCCAAGGGCGTTACCGCTGTCATGGACTGGCATAACCCCAACAGGATCCTCTACCCGGTAAAGAGGACCAATCCGAAAAAGGGGCTTCATGAGGATCCGAAGTGGCAGCGCATTTCATGGGAAGAAGCACTTGATACCATTGCCGAGAAGCTTATAGCAGCGCGAAAGAAGGACCCGAGGTCGACGGTCTTCGCCATGACCCCTGGCCCCACGGGCGGGATGAGGGCCAACTCAACATGGTCCCGTTTTATTCCGGCTTTTGGCGGCAACTCCCATGGATCCGGTGGTCCCGGGGTCATGTGCGGTGCCAGCGCCCATCACATAGGGGCGCTACACTATGCTGCGTGGGATATCGTCCCCGATTACCGGTACTGCAATTATGTGCTTCGCTGCGGCGGAAATGAAGGGTGGGGCGGAGGCCGCAATGCAAGCGCCAGTATCAGACAGGCAGCAGCGGCCAGAGAGCGGGGCCTGAAAATGAAGGTCATGGACCCTCAAGGTTTCACTGTCGCATCCAAGGGAGAAGAATGGATTCCCATCTTACCCGCAACGGACATAGCAGTCTTTCTGGCTATGGCCAACCTCATCGTGAATGAGATCGGAATTTACGACAAGGAGTATATAAGGCACAAAACGAACGGTGCCTACCTTCTCGGTCCCGACCGTCTTTATGTGCGGGATGAACAGACGGGAAAACCACTCCTCTTTGACGAAGCTGACCAGAAACTGAAGACCTATGATGATCCGACGCTGACGCATCCGGCGATTGAGGGAAAGCAAACGGTGCACGCCGTCGAATGCCAACCCGCTTTCGCCCTCATCAAAGAACACCTGAAACAGTATAAGCCGGACTGGGCTTCCCAGATAAGCACCGTTCCTGCAGAGACCATACGACGGCTGGCGAGGGAACTTGTTGACGAGGCGAAAATAGGAAGTTTTATCGAGATCGACGGCGTGAAAGTGCCATACAGACCGGCCTGCGTTGTCGGGTACAAGGGACTGCAGACCCATTCGAATTCCTTTCACCAATATACTGCCATGCACCTGATAAACATTTTGCTCGGCAACCAGGATGTATGCGGAGGCCTTCTCGGTTCCGGCACGGCAAGAAGCCTTGGCTACCCGGAGACAGGCGGGTTTGCCTACTCGGCTTATCGTGGTCTTGAAGGGATGCTCACTACCGGCGCCTGGCCGGTTGGAACGCCAGCGTGGCCGCCCGGTAAAGTGCAGGAGCCGGGCAGTTTTCTGAACTTTTATGATGTCTTCTCTCATGCAAGGACAAATATCTATCCTTACGCAGAGGACTGGGAAAAGTTATGGCAGAACGCAGGCCATCCTTTTGAACCGGAAGTTTTCTTTACTTATGGCGCCAATGTGGTAATGAATATTGTCAGACCGGAAGCCGCGGAAAAGTTTCTCAAGAAAATCCCCTTTGCCTGCGCGCTCCAGCCATTCCACAATGAGACAACCGAAGGTTTTTGCGACATCGTTTTGCCTGAGTCTCATTACCTCGAGACGCTGGACATCTCCACTGGCTTCAGCACCACCTACAGCTATCCCGTGGGCATGGACAAGTGGAGTTTTCACGTGCGCATGCCGGTTGTTGAGCCGAAGGGCGAGGCAAGGGATATTCAGGATGTCATGTTCGACCTTGCTGATCGGGTGGGAATAAGGGATCAATATAATGCGCAACTCAACGATTATTACACGTTCACAAAAGGAAGGCGGGCGGGGAAAGATATAGAGATCCCACCAATTATACGACCTGAAGAAAGGATATCAAACATAGAGCTTGTTGACAGGGTATTGAAGTACCACTTCGGTGAAGAGCGAGGCCTCGAATGGTTCAGGGATAATGGTTTCATGACCTGGAAGAAGAGGCCCGAAGAGTCCTACTGGCGCTGGTTCATAGACGCCCGGGTGCCGATGTATTACGAGGTGATTGAAGTAGACAAGGAGGAGACAATCAAGGGCGCTGAAAAAGTTGGCTTTCATCTGAACTGGGACTATTTCACCGGACTGACCAGTTATTTCCCTTCTATCATTCACACTGAGCTCCCACCAGATTCTGAATTCGACCTTTTCGTCGTCTCACAGCGCGATGCGCTCATGACGTATAGATTCACCGCGCACAACCCTTACATAAACGACGCGGCTTCGCGGAATCCTTACACACACAACATAGCCATGAATGCTGAAACGGCCAGAAAAAAGGGGATAAAAGACGGGGACACCATTTGCCTTGAAAATCGTTGGGGGGACAAGATAACGGGCAATGTAAAACTGAGCCAACTGGTTCATCCCCGGGTGCTGGCAGCGGTGGGTTTAGGGAGTTGGGCCAGGGGGATGCCTATTGCTAAGGGTAAAGGCGTGAACCCTAATGCCTTGCTCCGTCAAGATCAGCATCGTTTTTGTCCTTTGTCGGGCTCAGCGGAACCAACGCCGAGGGTTAAAGCGTATAAAAATCAGAATGCGAGGTCGGCAACATGAGATGGGGCATGCTCATAAATCTGGTGAAGTGTGTTGGCTGTT
>Ga0209039_10000750_pt1 | contig 31267 bp, 27 predicted proteins | sample BogFormECP12_OM1_FD_188238 | JGI IMG/M metagenome (GOLD analysis project Ga0209039, IMG submission 188238) | Bog forest soil microbial communities from Calvert Island, British Columbia, Canada - ECP12_OM1 (SPAdes) (version 2) | ecosystem: Environmental > Aquatic > Freshwater > Wetlands > Bog ... | reverse complement strand
CACCGCGAGCAGCGCCAATGGAAACGCTTCGGACACGTCTACCTCTGTCTCCAGAATGTTAGGTCCCGAGTGTTACGGGACGATTAAATAGACAGGACCGGTAGTGTCCTAATTTAGTTTTCCACCACAGAGTCACAGAGGAACCCAACCGCTTGGCAAAACCTTCCCCTTCTGGTTTTTACCGGTCAAAGGTTTTCTCTGTGTCTCTGTGACTCTGTGGTGGAAAAAAGGCAAATTGGGACGCTACCGACAGGACCCGATTGGGACTCGGAGCGCTCCAGCCAGCGGAGTCACAGCAAAACGATCGGCGGAGGGTCTATAATTTGAGTTGGCAATCCTTTCCTTACTTTTTGCTTGGCGGAACGTAGAGCCGGGGGACGCCTAGGTATTCCGATGACAGCGAAACAGGTCGGTCTTTGCACAAGGTTAAAGCAGGTGGGTTTCACACAAGGGAACCAGATAAAGCTGTACGGACAGGAATTTGAGTTGCTTGGCGAGCCAATCTTTATGGGGGCTAACGTAGTTCTTGTGGACGCAATCGAGAAAAAGTCAGGGCAGTTGAGACGTGTCCGTATTCCTTTATCCATCGTGAACATGGCAAACGGAGAGCGCAGTGCCGCATGAGTAGCGGGAGCACTGTCGAAAAATCGCGTGGCTGCTGAACAATTCCCGCCCGGGAAAGGCGCCGGAATAAAATCGCGTTTTCACCAGCAACTATTACACAGCCATTTTGTGACACAGGTCGGACCGCGCAGCATCGGTAGCTGCCTGCGGTGAAACTCCAGCGCCCAAAGCCAGCGCCTGAAGGCGCTCTCATGACACGGCGCTTACCCTATGCCTGAAGGCACACCTTGATACGAATCGTACTTGCACCACGGGCTGCTAGCCATCCCAGCCTATCCGGCAGCGTCGCCCCGAGCCTTTTCGCTACGGACAGCTAGCGCACACCGGAGTCCGCGCGGCGTAGTATCCGAAGGACACCTGCCCCGACGGCGTCGGCGGTGTCGTCGGCGGTACCGAGTTCACCAGGTCCGTTTCGACCCAGAAGCCATGACCCGGGTCGATGATGTAATAATCCACCGCGAACCCGTTGTTGGCATTGTTGCCGACGGTGAATGCGTTGCTTTGTTCGACATTTTCGAGAGTGCCCGGGAAAAGACCGTTGGAGACCGGGGAATTGAAGATGCCGCCGAAGCTTTGGTCTGGCAAACCCGGGAGACCCGCGTTAATACTGCTATCTGCAAAACCAGACAGGGTTTGAGCCGTCGGGTTCGCATTCAACTGGGCGGTGCCGTCGTTCTCGCTACCGTTGACCTCCTGTGTGAAGCTAAACCCGTAGTCGCCGCTGAATGCAGGAGTCGCAGTCGATTGCGGGTAAGCTATTCCCGCGCCAACCCATGGATAGTGGATCGGGGCCTGGGTATCTCCGGCCGCGAGCACCAGCGGCGGGTTCCCGTTGCCGGTGAGATAGAAAAAGAATGTGGGTTGATATCCGTGTTTTGGCGCGGGGTTGAAGGTGATGGAGGTCGAGCTGGCGCGACCGGTTCCGGTGGAGTCGACGGAATAGGTTCCAGTGAAGGGGGCGCTGATCTGGGCGCCCGCTTGTGGAATGCTGACGGTGCCCTGGACGCTGTTGAACAGCAGAAAAGTGTCCGTGAATCCATTGGTCAGGTTGCCGCTGCCATCGGCGGTGAACAGGCCGACCGAAGTTGAGGTGGACGGAAGGTAACTACTGTTGTTGGGGGAGAGGTCTACCCCAAGCACACCGAACACGTAGGTGCCGGAGAACGACGCGTTGTCTATAAAGGTGCCGGTGGCCGCCCCCTGCCCGATGGCGAGTCCGGCGGTCGAACCAAAGCCAGTGCCGGAGGTGTTGTCGCTCTCGATCAGTTTTATGTGGGTGTCGTCCACGATGTAGCCCGTGAACTGGAAATGTTTAGCAGTGTTATTGCTGCCAAAGCCAGCCGTCAGGGTAAGTGTGACTGCACCGAATTGATCGGGAGTCGTGAGTGTCCCGGAAAGTCCCACAGCAGTTGCGTTTACTTTCCTTAAAAGGATCTCATCGCTCACGCTGCCGTTTCCAGAAATTGTGCTGGGAGAATCAATGTTAAAAACGCCGCCGAAAGCCAGCGGCAAAAGTTTGGCGACTTCAAGGCCGCTCACCGCGAAGGCATAGCCCCCCAAGGGCGCCGCGGCACTGGTCTGCAAATCCATGGTTCCGGTAGCCGAGGTTCCGGTGAGCGCACTTCCGAGATCCATTTGGGAAATCAGCGCCTGGGAATTGGAGAGAAGCACGAAAGCAAAAGTCTCTACGCCGTTGCCGCCAATATCGTTGTCGCCGGTGTTGATGGTGAGTATTCCCCGTCCATCGCTGCCGATGAAATAGCTGCTACCCTGCTTTTGGATCCCGTCCGACTTGGACACCAAGGCGTTGATGCTTGGTCTTGTATCAAAGAAGTTGATAGTTTGCTCGCCGGACGAGATTCCACCGTTGCCATCGAAAACGATCGCGCCCGCAAACTGGTAGTTAAGTCCGCCATTGGCATCAATTCCCTGGGCTTGGAGAACATAGGTGCCCTGGAGGCTGCTGTCAAAGGTGGTGATGGTAATCGGAGCGACAACATTCTTCGTATGATCCGCGGTCGCGAAGGCCACAATTTCGACAACCATGCTGCCTGTAGAAACGCTTGAGGGCGCCGTATAGGTGGTGGCTGTGCCGCTGGCGGTGTGCGGAGGATTGAGAATGCCGCAGTTGGGAGGGTTCTGGCACGTCAAAGACCAATCCACTCCATAATTGTTTGGGTCGCTGCTGACGGCCGCCGTGAGATTCTCTGAGAAGCTGACCGCAAGCGATGCCGCGGGCTCGGGCTGAAAAGCGATCTTGAGCTGGGACTGCGGCGGCGGTGGAGGATTCTGCACATTCGCGGTACCGCTGCTGCATCCGGCAAGCACTGAAATCATCGCCGCCAGCAGAAGAAAGAGAATCCATCGTCTAGTTGCCACGGCCAACCTCCCAGAATTGAGTTGCGACATCTTGCCTTGCCACCCGATCAGATCCTGAACTCAAATGCCAACTCCCACACACAGAGCGCCCCAGGGTAGCGGGGGTCATTGCCCCGTGCCCCGCAGATAGACAAATTGGGGCACGCCGAATGGTTCCGGCGAGTAATTGATGGTGAGTTTTCCAGGAATAAATCCCACGATGCCGGGCTTGAAAGTCACGGTCAAAGTGCAACTGCTGCCGGGAGCCAGGGTAACGGGGCAATCGTCACTCTCAGAGTAGTTGCCGCTCACGGAGATCTTGCCGACCAAGGTTACTGTCTGTGGGTTCGTCAGGGCCGGGTCGCTGAGGAGAGTAATCGTCAACGGGGCACTAGTTTTACCCACCGCCTGGTTGCCAAAATCCAGGCCCGCGCTGGGGGACATCCGCAGTGGGCTTGGTGTATTGGCTTTTAGTTCCACCGGAAAACGTCCGCTATCGATTTCGCAGTCCGACGTTACCGTGCTGGAACACTGGACCGTGTTCAGTTCCAGAAAATAATCCAGACCGCCATTTATGTCGGTCTTCGGCTGCGGCACATACGCCACCTGCAGGCTGCAACTTGCCTGAGGAGCGAGCAAGGTTCCCGTGCAGGTGTCCGAGGAGATCTGGAAGTTCGGCAGAAAAGTGCCGGGATCGCTGTCGCAGTTGTAGTTAATGGTAGAACCGGCGGGAGTGATGGGAAGGACACCACCGGACCCGTTGCTTACCACTTGCAGGCCGGCAACTGGGCTGGTTTGCAACAACGGGTGCGGGAGCTTGTTCTGGCCCCTTGGTGGGTTCGTGCAAGGAGCGCTGCCCAGAATCTGAAGAGGATACCCGCTGTTGTTGGTGAATGACAGCGTTTGCGGAAGGCTGGCTTCCGGTGGATTAAGCTGCTCCTCCGCACCGAAATCGAGTTCGGGAGTCGAGGGTTCAATGGCGCTGACCCCGATGCCCGTGATGGGCACAGCAAAGGCCTTATCGTTGTCCGCGCTCGCGGGGCTGGTGACGGTCACTGTTGCACTCTGAGGAAACGGACAATATTCCGGCGAAGCCCCGAAAATGGACTGCGGACTCCCGGATTGAGGGAACGGCAGCCAAGGGCAGCTTTCCTGAGGGGTAAAGGCAACCGTAATGGAACAAGACTGCCCTGAAGTGAGAGCGAAAGGCGACCCGGGTGGAGCGGCGCAAGTGTCCTGTTCCGCAAAACTGGGCAGACCGTTGAAATCGCTCTGGCCGCTGAATTGGTTATCGCCGTTGTTACTGAAATTCAACGTCAGACCGTTCAGGGTAGAGCTGGAATTGTTTGCCAGCGTGATCGTCTGCGTCGTCGCAGCCGAGCCCAACATTTGAGCGGGGAAGGTTACAACGGCCGGAGACAGCGCGATCGGTTGCTGGCAAGCGCTTGCGCTTCCCAACGCCAGACAGATGTTCCCGTAGTCTCCGGCGGTAATTGTGCTGGCCAGGCTGCCCCCACAGGCCTTCGTGGCCGTCATGTATGTTGGTTGAAGCCCGTGCAGAATGTACCCGCCGTGCACGGAGTCGAAGGTAACGGGATTAACGCCTGTGCTTCCAAACGAACCGGCCGGTTCGCCAATCTGACCCACCGTCGATCCGTCAGTTCCGATGATCTGCAGGATGACAGAATTGCCGCTGATTTGGCCGTTTACTGAAGCGAGGGTAAAACAAGGGTAGTCGCTTAGATTCGTTACCGGGTTTAAGAAGCTCAAAGTGCCGGTGACGGTTGCGTTGCTGGCTCCTATGTTCTCCCCCTGGGTGAGCGACCCGGTCACCGCGAAATCTTGATTGTCCAGGCCCACGTTGTCCGTACTGTGAAAGCCCCCTTGGATCGGCCCCGTAATCGGCGGCACGAGAGTTGCGCTCCATTGCAGTCCCGTTTGGGCGGTTCCGCAAGGCGTACCGTCGGCTGCCGTACCGGCAGTGGACGTATAAGTACCCACCATCGTCGAGCCATCGGAACTCAGCACTCCGGCAAAAGTAAAAGTCTGTGTGCCGGCTACCGCCGTGAGGGTTACGTTCTCTCCGGTGATCGTTCCGGTGATCGGAGCCGACCCGCTATTGCACGGGAACGTGAGTTGCGGCAACGAGACGGTGTAAACCGCGGCTCCCGTCACCGAGCCAGTGTTCTGCAGCAGAAACCCGCCCTGCAGGCCACCCAGGAACGAACCGTCGGGCGGATTCGCCACCGTGAACTGCCAGTTGCCCGAAAGCGATACGCTGTTCTGCGAGCCGCCGGAAGTGCCGCTCCCACACGCCGAAAGCATCATCGCAGCGGCCACCGACAAAACCCACAGACTCTTCACGTACCCTCCGCAAGACCGGGGCGAGCGCGGTTCACGATTCGTCCAACATAGTCCTCGATGCTTAGTTAATGTCTGCATGATGTTCCACGTCCTAGAAGGCTAGCTTGAGACCAAACTGTATGGTGCGAGGCCGATGCGCATCGAGCGGGTGCAAGAAGGAAGCCCCAGTGACGCAATCGGCTCCGCTACCCTTAAACCCGGCGGAATACACTGGGCCGGCATAGCAACTGATGATGTTATTTCCACTGCTGCCCGGGTTGTCGGGATCGTAGATCCGGAACTGAGTGTGATTAAAAATATTAAAGGCCTCGGCACGGAACTCAACTTGGCCGGACTCCCGGATCTTGAAATGTTTCAGCAGCGCCAGGTCGAAGTTCACGCGGCCTGGATTATTCAGGAAGTTCCGGCCCGCGTTCCCGAAGGTGAGCCCCCGCGGCGCCACAAACTGGGAAGGATTGCCGATGAGTGGGCCAAAGCTTTGAGAATTGTTGAAGGGCGCTTGCAGTCCCTTCGCAACGTCGGGGTAGGAGGCCGCGATGCCAAGACCGCTGGAAACCCCGGCGTTGTCGGTGAGGGAAATGCCGGTGTTGCCGGCGCTGTTGATCACCGTGAACGGCGTACCCGACTGAACAAGCGTTACTCCCGAAAGCTCCCAGCCGTCGAGAAGCTGATTCGCCAGCGCGGAACAACAATTTGCCGGGGGCGCGGTCGAATCCTTCGGCCGTTCGTTGGCCCAGTCGCTGAAGCGGCGAGGAAAATCCTTGAGCGGCAGCTTATACACGTAGCTGATGGTGCCCAGATGACGTTGGTCAAAATTCGAACTGGCCCGGTTCTGACGCAGGTCGTAAGAATTGACCAGAACCGGATCGCTTCGATCCGAAGCATTGTCGAGAGAGTGGCTGTAAGAATACGACACTCCCAGCGTCAGCGGCCCGCTGCTGTGTCGCATGGTGGCCTGAAGCGCGTGATAGCTCGAGTTGGCCACATTCTGCAACGAGAGAACTCTTCCCAGACCCGGGTAGGGCCGCCCGGGGAGGGAGTTGACATTCGGGATGTACGGATTTGTACACGCTGCCTGCAAATACATGTAGGCGGGGTTTTGCGGCGTCACCTGGGTTCCATTGGCGAGCAAGAACGGATGAGTGCCATCCCCTGGGGCGTTTCCGGGGCCTAGTTGCCCGTTCGAAATGAGAGTGCAATCCGTGATGGTCAGTGGCTCGTTCGGTCCGAAGGGATTCTGGCTTGCTGGTAACGGTACCAACTGGTTGAGCTGACGCTCGACCGTTAAGTGCGTTCCCTTGCTCCCCACATAAGCGACGTTGACGACCACCGCTCTCGGCAGTTCTCGCTGAAACCCGAAACTCCATTGCTGAGCGTAGGGCCAAACCGCCTTGGTCGGAATTGAGGTGACGTCGAGAGGAAAGACGGAGCCGGACGGCGGCGCAGATCCGCCCACAGCGCTCGCGCAAACTCTGTTGGTCGGATCAAACGCAGGCCCATAACCGACGTTACCGATGCACGGGTAGCTGACAGGAAGCTGTTGTGTCATGCTGAGCACGAAAGGCGCGCTCGCCTCCAGCGAACCGGTGTTGGCTTCGTTACCGGTGCCATGCTCGAAAAAGATGCCATAGCCGCCACGGATTGACGTCTTGCCGTCGCCCCACGGATCCCAGGCAAAACCAACTCGGGGCGCCGGGTTGAACAGATGCCCTTTCATGCAGCCTGCTGGCGTGCTGCCGCCCACGCCGCACTGAACCAAGCCCAAGTCGCTCACAACGCCAGGGTCTAATTGGAAATTGACGGGATTGAACGGCACCGGAGTCGCCCCGGCATTCTTATCCAGTAGCTCGCCATAAATTGGGTCAACCGCAAATCGCGATCGATTGAATCGTGCAGCTTCCCAGTTCCAAGCGTCACGGTTCTTTTCGCTATAGGGGCCAAACAGACTGACGCGCAAGCCCAGGTTCAGGGTGAGGTTGTGAGTTACCTTCCAGTCATCCTGGAAATAAGGCTCGGCGATCTGGAAACGCTGGTAGTAGCGGTGTTGCGCGGAATCCTGGGTAAAACTCTGAATGAATCCAGAGGGATTTTGTCCGGTTGGGGTATTGATGAGCAGGAAATCGGCGAAGGCATTTCCTGTACTGTGCGCGAGATTGCTGAAAGTCAGCAGGCCCTGTAAGTCGCCAGAAGCTGCGCCGATCGCGTTGTTGGTCTGATTGCGTTGCGAGTACAAGTACTGCGCGCCAAATGTGAGCGTGTGTTTGCCGATCGCCTTGCCCACGTCGTCGCGCACGGCGTAGGTTGGATTGGTGTGGCCCCACGGCATGTAGGCGGGGTCGGCGGCAAAGCCTCTGCCGCCATACGCGGCATTTGTACCTAGAAAGGCGACGCCCGGCATCTTGCCGCCAAAGCCGTTATTGAAAATGTGACCAATGGCGCATTGCGGGAAGCCAGTCACAGGGTCCACGCTGAGCGTGGGATTGCACTGTCCGGGAGCCGACGGGTCGGGAACCAGCGGCTGGTCCAGCGTGGGATCGCGCTGAAACTGGGCGCCACCCGGCCCGTTCTGGTCCGTTAAAGTAATGTTCGAATTGGTGTAGCTGAGGACCAGATCGTTCAGCAGCGTCGACGATATCGTGTCCGTCGCTCGGACCACCAGGCTTGTGCCCGGTCCAAAGAAGCGGTTCTGCACGGCGGGGAACGTGTCGCGCACAATGCCCCACTGCGGCGTCAGCACCGACGTATCCCAGGCGTCATGGATGTAGCGAAACGATACCCTGAGGTTGTTGGTCAATGCGTGATCAATGCGAAACAACTCCTCGCGCCAGTAGGTGGAAGGGGAAACGCTGGCGTTGTAACAGCGATTGGGGTCGCTCGGGTCGGGGGCGGCAGGGTTGAAATTGGTCACGCTGAAGTTGCAGCCAAAAGAGGCGTTGGGCAGCGGTATCAGGTTCGAGTTCAAGATCGCCAACGCGTTCTTGTCCACGCTGAGCGTGCCTAAGGTCAAGGGCCCTTGCAAATGTGATATCGGGTGGAGCCCGTCCGACTCGAGTAAGGCCGGACAGTCCGGGAACTGCGCACGGACAATGGTGGTGAATCCCGCGCCCAACGGGCACACGTCACTAAAATCGAAGTCCTGGTAAACTTCTCCATTGGCCGCGGAAACTTGCAGATTTTTCCGTACCCCCTGCGGCGTCAGAATCAGACCACGCTCTTTCAGGCCTGGCACCGCCTGGTTGTACTCGGTGGGAGTTTTCTCCAGGCGCAACTCCTCGGAGAAGAAGAAAAACGTCTTGTCTTTTTTTGTGTTGTAAACACCAGGAATGGTGAGCGGACCGCCAATCGTACCCCCGAAGTCTTGCCGCCGATAAAGTGGGGCTTTAGTGCCAAATGTCTGCCCGGGGACAGTCTGCCCGGGGGCAGGTGGGGTTGTGTACACAATATCGAAGAAATTGCGCGAGTTAAACGCTTCGTTGCGAACGAAGTCGTAGAGGTTTCCGTGCCACTTGGCGCCTCCGGACTTCGTGGTTACCTGCACCGTACCGGATGCCGTGCGCCCGAACTGAGCCCCGTAGTTTGAAGTTAGCACCTTCACTTCCTGAATCGCGTCCAGGCTGGGATAAACCATGAGCGTGCTGGAGGCGCCGTTCAGGCCGGTGTTAAGGACGTCGCTGCCATCGACCTCGAAGGTGTTGTACTCGACGCGGCCTCCGTTCACGCTGTATTTCACACTTCCCACCACTCCCACCTTGGCTTCATCTTGCCCCGTCTGATTGCTTACGCCGGGCGCGAGTGCGACGAGCTGCGTGAAATTACGGCCGTTGAGTCCGATCGACACTACTTCTTTTTGCGTAATCGTGCCGGAAACGCTGGAGCTCTCCGTCTCCACTGTTCCTGCACCGCTACCCTCCACGTTCACTTCGGTTTTCTCGCCCGCTGGCTCCAGGGAAGCGTCCAGCGTCAGTTCGAGGCCCGCAGTCAGTGTCACGTTGTCAAAGGTCTTCGAAGCGAAATTGGGAGCCGTTACCGTTAGCGTGTAAGTCCCCGGCTTGAGCCCGGTAAAGGAATATGCTCCCTTGTCATTAGCCGGGGTTTCACGTTTCTCCCCCGCCGCGCTGGTTAGCACCGCTTTCGCATTGGCCACGACGGCTTGTGTTTGGTCGGTTACCGTCCCATTAATGGCGCCCTTGTCAGCCGCCGTCTTCGGTTCCTCCTGACCGGCACTGAACGATAACAGGAAAAACACGAGCGTCAGGGCGCCGATGACGCGAGACAAAACACAAGGCGCAGAAGATCGCACACTTACCGCTCCGGAATAAGATGCTCTTAAACGCGCTGGCAAGCGGCGATTGTATAGGGCGGGCCAGTGCCCTCAACATTAAAAGAATGTGAAATTTCGCCGCCGTTTCTTTCCCGGACGCAATGCATGTAACAATTCCTTAACAAACCTTATCGCCGATTCTTAGTGTCCGTGGAGGCTCAATAGGAATCCGGAATCGTCTTTCATCCGAGATTTCAAATGTGCTTCGCGGCCGCAGGACGCGATCGCCCCCATTTTCCACAGGGGAAGCCGGCGGCTAGATAAACCGCGAAAATCGAAAGGGTATGCTCATCACCCTCTTAGGATCGCAGGCAGCGAGGCAGCGAGGAGAAGGACTGAAAGTAATTGCACTTTCTGCCGCCTACGTTACGGAATTTTCACCAACTTGTCATACAACCTTAACATCGCCAGGCGAGTGAGCAGATAGACTTCGCGCTGAAAGTTCAAGCTTTGCTGCGCTGAGTTGGTGTGCGGATCGGCGGCTCACGCAGCCGAGAAACTGAATTGCTTGCGAACAAGGTGTCGCGTTCGCTGAGAGTTTTCTCCCTGCGTGTGGCGCTACGCCCCATGTGCAACGAAATAGTTTTCAAAACCATTGAGAGAGGGATCAATACTATGTCGCGTATGAAATTGATTTTCGCAGTGCTGTTGTTGACCGCAATCGCGTGCATCGTGCCTCAGGCACAGGCCGCGGTTACGATCCAGGTAACGATTGCAGGCTCTTCGGCCATGTGGCAATCGATGGCGGTGGCTGCCTACAGCTTGGCTGGTGCTGGTGCTGGGCACTGGACCAGCGCTTCCAATGTTGTTAGCCTCACTGACAGTCGTGTGACCCCCGTCAACGTTGACGCTGGCACCATCTGGATCGTTTGGAATTCCACTGCCACCAAGGTGTGGTCTTACCTCAAAGTTGACTCCGTCGTTGGAGACCGCTGCTACTTTGCTCAACCCCATTGCGGCGTAAGCGCTACGTTGGCCAATCTCTCGGGTAGTGGCGCGGGTGGGATCTCTCCCGTCCTTTGGGGCGCAGACTCGGCTCTGCCGGCATCTGTGGTATCTCTTTTTGCGACCGGAACTCCGGTTACCGTGGCAGCGACGGACATCCGTCCGGAAGATGCCGCGTTCGCTGAGTGCCGCGTGAACTCTATACTCGGCGCAGGCTCCAATGGCGGCGGCGCCAGCGACGGAACTGACGGCCTCGGGTACAACGCAGTTAACGCCTCGGGCGTTTGTCCGGCGAATGGCCTCGGCCAAGCATCTGGGGCTTACGTGGGAACCCCCATCAAGAGCGGCTACCCCGGCAGCTCGGCGACAGCCAACGTTCTGGCATTCAACATCAAGGGTAATGACCCCCTCAGCGGCACGGTCATACCGGCCTTCACGGTCGTGGAGGTGGGAGCTGATCCGTTAGTATTCATCATCGAGCGCGACAAGGGTCAACTCACCAATCTGACCAACGCCAGCACGCAACAACTGCAACAAGCGTTCTCGGGCACCAACTGCGACGCCAGCGCCTTCGGTCTGCCTGCCGGGGGAATTGGCATCTTCCTGCGTGAGCCCCTCTCGGGCACTATGAACACCACGGAAGCCACCGTATTCCGCCATCCCACCCTCTATACGGGCACGGGCGGCGGCTCGACTAATGGCTTGAGCCAGGAACTCAATGTGGGCGCCAATAACCCACTTGCAGCGCAATCGGGAACTTGCCTGGCAGGTAGCGGCGGCCGCTATCGCGGGATCGGTACTGGTGAAGCAGTGAAGTGGGTCCAAAAGTCCGGCGCCAATCTCGGCACCGACGGCATCGGCTACACGTTCTTCAGCTACGGGAACATAAGCTCGATCGCCAACAACGCCGCCTACGGTTACATCACACTGAACAATGTCGATCCGATTTTCGCAAGTTACGGATATCAGAATTCAACCGGAGCTGGGTACGATCCCGGTCAGCCGATTCTCTATACCCCAAACCCAATTAGCGGTGTGTTGCCAGCCGGGGCTAACCTGCCGGCGTCTTGCGGCTCGGCGTTTCCCTGCCCGGAAAACCAGATCTGGGCTGGCGGCCTCTCTTTCCCGAACGTCCGCAACGGCACTTACAACGCATGGTCAATCGTGCGCTTGGTGAGCAACGGAACCGCGCTCACGAACGCAAAGGCTTTGGTAAAGGGCGCGCAGGCGTTCGTTGTCACCTCCATTCCCGACTATGTGCCGGCCGTGAAGACGACAGTAACTCTTTCCTCGGGTACGTTCGTCGATCCCGGTCTGTTAATCCTGCGTTCGCACTACCAACAATACGACGGAGCCGGCACCTTAATTGGCGCAGCTCCGGTTAACTTCGGGACAACCGAAGCTGGCGGCGACGCGGGTGGCGAAACCCTCCCATGCGCGACGCTGGCGACGTGCTCGAAAACCACGCAGCAAGTTCAGGGTAACCAGGGTCTTCAGGTCAGACCGTAACCGGACCTAAATCGCTTCACTGAACGTGGAGGGCGGGCCGTTTATCGGCTCGCCCTCGCTTAAGAAAGTTTGCCAAGAACCAGAGAATTCGAGTTTGTTTTGGGAGGATCCAATCGTGCTACCTAGCCGCTTTCTCTTGTCGCTGGTTGTGGCCGTGTCCCTCTCCACACTGGCCTCGGCCAATTCCATCACTGTCAATACGACGTTTCTTCACTCCGGCGCCAGCGTCTCGGGTGGAGGCCACACTTATCCCGGTTGGTTCTCGATTAACGGCGGAAAGCCTGCGCCCACGACGTTTGCCGCGTTTAACAACCACACGTCGGGCGACTGGAATGCTCGCGTCGGCGGGCCGCTTGCTGGAGATGTAATGCCTGGCCCCACGGCGCAACGGACTCCAATGAAAAGCGCCTCGCTGTTGCGGGCGGGGATGCACGACGACATTAGATTCAGAGCCCCCAACTGGACTGGTGTGGAGCGGCGGCAGGGGATAGGCGCTCCGGAACCGGGCGGCCTGATACTGCTCTCGACGGGCCTGATAGCGATTGCAGCGTTGGTGCGGCGCAAGCTGCTGCGCGGCTAATTCGGGTTTGGTTATACACGTTTTCGCAAGTCAAGTTTCCTCTTGCTCCTTTGATCGCCGCCATCAGCGCAAGTCTGATGGACGCCTTTTTGTGCGCCGAACATGTTCGACAGCTTGGGGCCCAAATCTGGGGAAGTACGATGTCCAATCATCTGTCATGTAGATTCATAAGAGCGCTAGCTCTCGGAAGCACACTGCTATGTTTGGCGAGGACCAGCCCTGCTCAACTCTCGCCGGCATCTCCGCCTCTGGCCGATCCCGCCGACACTCGTTTTCAGGGTGTGCAGGAAGACTGGACTTCGCCCGCGTTAACCAGCAGCCATCTAAAGCCGGTTCGACCGCTGGCGTTTGTTATGGAGTACCCTCGGTACACGGTGGAACTGCTCCAGGTACAGTGGCGATGGGGCGATCCCATCGACCTTTATGTAATGAAACCCAAGGGTGTCAAGAAGCCCCCGGTGATCTTGTATCTTTACGGTTATCCGACTGACACCGATATCTTCAAGAATGACGAGTACGAAGATCTTGTGACCAGGAACGGCGTTGCCGCCGTAGGCTTCGTCTCCGCGCTCACGGGACACCGCTACCACGACCGTCCGATGAAGGAGTGGTTCATCAGCGAACTACAGGAGTGCCTGGCAACCTCAGCGCACGACGTGCAGATGGTGCTGAACTATTTGGCTGCGCGCAACGATCTCGACATGAACCGGGTAGGGATGTTTGCGCAAGGATCGGGAGCAAGCGTCGCGATCCTCGCTTCCGCGGTCGATCCGCGCATTAAGGTGCTGGAAGCGCTGGATCCCTGGGGCGATTGGCCAACCTGGATGGCAACTTCTCCCTTCGTGCCGCAGGACGAACGGGCAGAGTACGTGAAGCCGGAATTCTTAAAGAAAGTATCCGCGCTTGAGCCGGTCGATTGGCTGCCAAAGATTCAGGCGAAGAAATTCCGGCTTGATAATGAGCTCTTCGAGACCAACACACCCAAGGTCGCCAAGGAAAAGCTGCAGGCCGCAGTCCCCGCTGGCGCAAGCGTGGCGCTCTACAAAACTTTGGAAGAGTTCAAGGCAGCTTTCCAGGATGGCAAGAACCTGCAATGGATTCAGCACGAGCTTCAGTCTGTTCCGGAACCGGGAGCATCAACTAACCCCGCCACTGCTCAACCGCGCCAGTAGCACGAGATGCCTCATTCAAATTAATCCTCCTTTAACACGGGCGCAACATTGCTGCAACACAGTCCCTCTATTGTCAGGTGGGGACTGTCTAAGCAAAGCTTTTTCGGCCGGGTGCGGAAGGACTCGGTTTCGTATTAGGGCAGCGCCGCAAATTCCTCCCGCAGAGACGGGGCTTGCCCCGTCTCCACGAAAAATCAGACGCCCCTTTAGGGACTGCCGAGTCTTTCAAAGCAATGCTCTTCGAGAGTGCGCGAGGCTCTCCTTCTGGCCATGGAACCTTTGGAGGCGGCAGACAAACCGCGTTGTCCCGATCTGATCTACGTCGTGGAAGACGATCTGGATGTGTCGCGCCTGATCGAGCACAACCTGCGCACCGCCGGATATGAGGTCGCCACATTTTTCTCCGGAGCGCCCGTGGTTCCCATGGCGGCCAGGGCGCAACCAGCGCTGTTTCTTCTCGATATTATGTTGCCCGGGATCAGCGGCTTCGATCTCTGCCGCCAGATTCGCCAACATGAACAGCTATCGCAAACGCCGATCATTTTCCTTTCCGCCCGGACCGAGGAACCGGATCGCATCCAGGCTTTCGACTCCGGTGGCGATGGCTACATCACCAAACCTTTCAGCCCAAGAGAATTGATTGCCCGCGTGCGCAATGCCCTCCGCAGTCAGCCTGCTGCTTCCAATCACGAGGTTTTTCGAGTGGGCGATTTGGAGATCGACGCGGCCTCCATGACGGTCCGAGTCGAGGGCCGTACCGTTCTCACGACTGTCCGGGAATTCCGGCTCCTGGAATACCTGGCCCGGCACTGCGGACGGGTCTTTACCCGCGATCAACTTCTCGACGCCGTATGGAAAGAAGGTTCCTTCGTCACGCCGCGCTCGATTGACGTGTTCGTACGTCGTCTGCGGGAGAAGATCGAACCGGACCCGCGGCATCCACGCTATCTGAAAACGCTGCGTGGCGTCGGTTACGGGTTCAAAGCTTCGCGCTGATTGTCTCTCTGGGCACTAACCCTCACCCAAGTAGTCAGTGGATGAATCCCCATTTTTCGGAATAGAGTGTCCTGCTACGTCGCAAATCACTTCAAATAGAAACCGGGAACGTAGATGGCGCTGCCGAACACCAGCAGCACGATAGCAATCTACCCTTTCGCTGGGTGGTTCGGTTCAGGATGCATGTGAAGCGATCGAAAAAGACGGGTTGGTTTTGCCAGTTTTAGTCTTCGGCTCAGCACAAGGTCAGCTTCCCCTCAATTCCTCTACGGTTATGAGCGGTTTACCTTCTTCTCCGCTGGATTTGAACGAGCGATGATCGTCGTGGCCGCCATTGCAATTCTCTATGAGTCGATCCGGATGTGGATCACCGGACTACAGCTGGAACGCCTGGGAACAGGCGTATTGCTGGTCCTGACGGCCGGAGTGCCCAATGCGGGTCTCGGTTACCATCTCCTGCGGACCGGCCGCGCACCAACTCACTCATTCTCGAAGCCAATGGCAAACACGTTCTGACCGATAGCTGGACCAGCTTTGGGGTTGTGGGAGGACTGGGGCTGGTGCTGCTGACGCACTGGAAACCGTTCGATCCGCTGGTGGCTGCCGCCGGAGCTGCATTCCAAAAGCCGGTGCGGGAGATTGCGTAAGCAACCCGAGGGCATAACCATGAAGGGAATTCCTTGGATGGACTTTCGGATGGCCAAACGATTCCGCCCGAGTGACGAGCAAACCGGAAGTTGACTGGAGCAAAGCCGGCTTCCCATTACTAATCCCGGTAAGCCGGCACCCAGATCACTTCCGTGTGGCCGACTTTCTGCTCCCAATCATCCGCCTTCTCACAGCTAGCCTTTTAGAAATTGCTGCTCAATTGCGTACTAACCAGGACTACAGCACGTCGATGACTATGAGCGTGATGTCGTCCTGCTGGGCAATGGAAGTAGGCTGCCAGTGTCTTAGCTCGGCGAGCAGTTCATCCGACAACTCAGAAGGTGAGCGCGATCGGTTGTCGCGAACAACTTGTTCAAGCCTGATGTCGCCGAAGGAATCGCCGTGAGCATTTTCGGGTTCAGTCACACCGTCGGTGTAAAGCAGGAAGCGGTCGCCTGGTTGGATCGGCATCGCAAAAACGGGATAGGGGTCGGACTCCGGTTTCACTCCGAAGAGTAGGCCATTGCTTTCGATGCGCTCCAGCTTGTCTTCCCGCCAGCGCAGGAGCGGCGGATGTCCAGCGGCGGAGTACAGCGCTTTGCGATTCTCTGTATCAAGCCACAGATAGGCTGCCGAGACGAATTGATCGCGCAGTTGCTCGGAGAGAGCGCGTTCCAATCCGCACAGCACTGCTCGCGGATCATCTGCGCAGGCCACCACCGACTGCATCGCCACCTTGATCATCGAGGCAATAAGGGCGGCTGGAACGCCGTGTCCGGAGACATCGGCGACGAGGAAGCCAGCCCGGTTTGGGTCGACAGCTATGAACCAGTAGAAATCTGCAGCGACAGCGGTCATCGGACAGTAAGCGGCGCTGATGCGCAGGCGGCTGAGTTCGGGAACGCCGCGCGGGAGAATCGAGGTCTGTATCTCACGGGCGATGGCCAGCTCGTTTTCAATCGAGACCAGTCGGCGCTCGTCGGCAAAGACTTTTTCGGCTGCTACCCACCCCTGCGAGAACCCAAACAGCGTAAACGCGGCCGGCTCCAAAAAATGGATAATTACGGAGATTGAGAAATGTTCTTGAGTTTTCATAGATAACTGCGGCCGCCAGAATCAAAGTGCCAAGCGCGGAAACCCGGCTTTGAATCACTAGGTACTTCTTCCCGATGCTCGGAACAACATTCGCTACCGCGACGACAAGAAGTAAGCAGATCGCCAGTACATTGGCGTATGGCATGAATCTGCGGGGAGAGTTATGGAACAAGGTGGCATAAATGCCGACGAGAGCAATGACAGATACGGGAAAACCATGAGTTGCAAAAAGCGGCGCAGAGTGCCGAGGCTTAGCTCTACCCAAAACAACAGTGCGGGGATAATGATCACGTAGGTGATGAGCCATACGAGTTGGGAGGCGTAGGGCTAAAACGGTCCGACCAGCAAGCTAAACGCGGCCGGCACCTCCGCAAAACAGCCGGACCCCGTACATTGCGCTGAAGACGCCAAACCATGGAAGGATCCGCCCGGCATCACGGCCTCGAATCGCAGCAATGCAGCACGCGGCGGCGCCAATCAACAGAAAGATCGTCTCGAGAATAATGACGCCGACTTGTTCGCGGAGTATCAACGCACCTTAATCTCCCCGATACGCACCCCGAGTGAACAGCAAAAATATCTTTTGACCACAAGCCCCCTATTTCCACAAACTCACTTTTTTTCGTAGATCACTATGCCGTTGCGCACCGCGAGGCTGACGTGGGCAAAGGCTGTGACATTCTGGGCTGGATCGGCGTCCAAAACCGCAAGGTCCCCCGCCTTTCCTATGGCGATGCTGCCCTTCTTGTCCGCTACTCCAAATCGCTCGGCTGGAGCCGTCGTCAACATGCGTAGCACGTCCTGCATATTCAAGCCGCTCTGCTTCAGGGCGAGAAACTCATCTTCCGTGCTGTAGTCCGTCATATAACCGACGTCGGTGCCAAACATCAGCGTGCCGCCAAGTTCGTGAAACTGCCGTACCTCGGCGTAGATCGGCATTAGATACTCCGGCTTGTTGGTCACGGTGGTGGCGAACATTTTCAGAGTGGGGATCATCGCCATGTGCCGGGTCACCATGCTGCCGAGCAAGGCGGCATCAACGCCTTCGGTCGAGTCGGGCGCGTGCGCTAGCACGTCCACACCGCTGGCAATCGCCACCTGCGTCCCTGCCAAGTTCGAGGGATGACTGTAAGCGATATGCCCGTGATCGTGCGCAACTCTCACCGCAGCCGCTGCGATGTCTTTCGGCATGGGCAGCACCTTGCCGCGTTCTACGTAGGATCCGGTAAACAGCTTCAGCAAGTCGGCGCCCCGCGCGATGCTTCGTTCCTCATCCTTTGCCGCCTCCTCAGGGGTGTTGGGCATGGGAAGCGCCCACAGGTCAAAGAAGGGCAGCGAATTCTTCAAGTAATAAGGAATACCGTGCGGGGGATAGAGACCCGATCCCGCGGTGTAGATTTTGGGCCCCAGCAATTCGCCGCGCTCGATCCTGCGCCGCAGGGAAACGGTGTGGGCCAGATCGGAGCCCGCATCCACCACCGTGGTGAATCCGCGACTGGTCAGCATGTCGGCTAGTTGCGCATTCAGGGTTGCCGCATCTTTCCACGCCGCGCTGTCCCACTTCCGTTCCGTAAAATGCACGTGCGTATTCCAGAAGCCGGCCGTGACCGTGCACGCGTTGCAGGGAAGCAGTTGCGCATCGGACGGAACCTTCACATCGGGACCAACCGCCGCAGTGACTCCATCGCGCACCACCACCGTGCCATGCTCAATCGGCGGAGCGTCGGGCGAGGTGTAGATGCGTGCGCCCTGAATTGCGATCGCTCCCCGACCCACGCGCTCCGCCGGATGCGGATCGCGCATTTCCCACAGCCGAAAGCCGTACACGGCCGCAGACACGACGATGATTCCGAGAACGAGTCTTCTAAGAAATTTCATGTGCCACTGCCTTTTTGAACGTTGCTAAAGTTCTTATGAAGCATACCAATATTGTTTCTTACACTGGTCACTCAATAAAATGCATTTTGTTCCCTGGCAGGCTGCGGAAAAAGTCACGAATGTGTGCATCGCTGTGGAAGAGCGGCCCTTCAGGGCCGCGTAACCTGTGTGGAATCAGAGAGGGCTTCAGCCCCTGTGGTCGTTTTTCCTCGCCACATTGCGTTTTTCCGCAGCCTCCTCGGGCCTTCAGATGAGTCTCAAAATCGAGTCGAGCCCGGTCAGAAGTTGATTTCCACCGGGCCGTATCGCATTCGTGCGCCATCCCATGTACTCGGGCATCTGTGCAATGTTGCTGTTCACGCCTTTGGCGCTCGGCTCGTACTTTGCCCTGCCTGCCTTCGTTCTCGTCATCCCGTTAGTCGTTCTCCGCCTGCTCAACGAAGAAAAGGTTCTGCACCAAGAACTACCCGGCTACTCCGAATACTGCCTCCGCACCCGCTTCCGGCTCGTCCCCTTCTTCTGGTAGAACTGGCGTGGGCAGACACTCGCATGGGGCAAATGTGGAATTTGTTAAACTTGGCTCTCACTGACGGATCGCCTTCGCCAGAACGTCGAGCCTCGGCTCATCGTGAGTGCAAAGATCAGGAATCCGCAGATGGTGAGAAGCGCGAATCGTCCGAGTCTTACGCGCCCTCCACTGAACTCGTCGGTTGGCCTTTGCCTCGCCATCTTTTGTTTCTTGGATTTCCACTCCGTCAACGGGTCGAGTACCTTCTGGTCGCTGTGCATAGTTGTGCCCTTCGTCCTTCGCTATTTTGCGATATTGGACAGCAGGGACGAGGTGATCCAGAGCACAGGGACGCGGCTGGCGGGGCATCATTCTGTGAATGGCGGTTGAACAAGCGGAGCTAAGACGCCTTTTCCGACCGCCGCTCCATAACGCTCCTTGTGCCAATCTGATTCAGTTCTTGGCAAAGCATCCTGATTGTTTCTGAGCGGTCGTGAAAGTCGTGGAGTTGAGAAGGTGTCAAAGGTGTTGGCTGTCCGAAGGTCTCGATTTGAACGTCGATGAGCACACGGACTTCATCTTTGATGGCACTGGCTGGGGTTGTCATCATGGGAACCTCAACAACATTTTAGACGAGCGGGTTCGAAGTCAGCTAGCGTTGGTCTGGCATTTCTGTGGAAAAGTAGCCTTAGTCGAAAGGTCAAGCAAGATTGGGTAGCGGAGCGAGCGGGTTTATGAAAAAGAAACTTCAACAGCGGCCTGGCATTCTGAGCACTGCCTATCCCACCGCGTCCAGTCCATATTGGAGATCCCTGCCGATACGACGCATGAAAAGACTTCTCGCTGGAGTTTTCTTTTCCGCTTCGGTGGTCGGTTTTGCTTTCGATCTGCTGCAACTCCCTTTGCCCCCTCTGGGTCGAGGTTTCTTTTGGCCTCTCGTGCTTGGCGCGGCGGCGGTGGGCACTCTGGTGACCAAAATAAAAAGAGTTCCTATCCTTTTGTTGTTCATTGTCGTGCTCGTGTGGCTCGTTGGGGGGCTGTCGGGTCTTGGCTGGTTCGGGGAGGGATGGCTGATCTACCCGATCTCGCTTGTTGTCGTGCCATCGCCTATCCCGCATACACTGAGACTCCGAATCCTGTTTGATGCCATCGGCATCTGGTTGGGCGTAACCTTAGGCTTTCGGCTGTTGCTATCCTTCGTCACGACCGAAGGTGTAGCCAACATTCGGATGCAAACCGAACTTTCCCTCGCCCACAACATTCAGGCTACTCTCGTGCCAACCGTTTCTTTCCAGACTCCGGCCTTCGAGGTCTATGGCAAATCCATTCCCAGTACGGAAATGGGCGGCGATTTGATCGATGTCATCGAGAGCGATGGAAGTCTGCTCGCTTACGTTGCCGACATTTCCGGTCATGGTCTTCCTGCTGGTCAACTCATGGGGATGTTAAAGGCCGCGCTGCGGGTCTCTCTCCAGTTCCATCAACAACCCGTGGCTTTGCTCGAAAGTGCAGACCGTGTGCTGCCTGCCGTCAAGGAACCGGACATGTACGCCACCATCGCCATGCTGTACTTCGACGGCTCGACCCAAGCCGAGTACGCCTTGGCGGGGCATGTGCCCATCCTGCACTATCGCCATTGCACCCGCGACACCACGCGGCTCTCCATGGAGCAGTTCCCCTTGGGTCTGCTTCCCGGTGGGCGGTATGCGAGCCAGCGCGTCAGTTATTCACCGCGTGACCTGTTCCTGTTGCTCACCGATGGCATCACGGAAGTAGTCAACGAGCGAGACGAGGAGTTTGGTCTGGCACGACTGGAGCGACTGATGACCCAACACGCCGCCCAATCCCTGTCGCAGATTTGGGAATTGGTCATGGGAGAAGTGAAGCAGCACGGCGTGCAACTGGATGACCAGAGTTTGCTGCTGCTCCGCGTCCGTGAGTAGGTGTTTCCGTCCCGTCCCGGATTGACAGCAATAGTGTCGGAGAAATTGGCCAGGAACGTTCTCGATTACGTGGTTGAGTTACATGGTTCTAAAGTTGTTTATTCAAGGAGATCGAGTGGTGACGGATAACGCCAGAATACTCGTGATAGGGGGCGGCGTGAACGGCTCGATTTGTAGCGTGGGCCTCTATACCGCGGGGTTCGATGTGACAGTCCTCGCCCGCGGCAAGCGTTATGAAGAGATACGAGATGGAGGGATCGTCATCGAGGATCCCTTCAAAAATACACGCAGCCATACGAAGGTTCCGGTCATCAACCGCCTCGATCCGGAAGATTCCTACAATTACATCCTCGTTGTCATCCGAAAAAATCAGGTACCAGACCTGTTACCGGTCTTGGCCCTCAACCGGTCTCCAAATGTCGCCTTCATGGTCAACAATCCATCCGGCCCCGATGAATTTACCAGGGTACTGGGTAAGGAGCGGGTCATGCTGGGCTTTGTGTTCGGTGCGGGAAAGCGAGATGGAAGCGTTATCCGTGCGATCAGCGGGGTTGGCGGTTCCTGGATTGCCACGCCCTTTGGGGAGATCGACGGTAGGATAACGCCGCGGTTGACGCGGCTGGTTAGCATTTTATGCCAGGCAGGTTTGAAATCTAAAACATCAACTGATATTTCAGACTACCTTGCAACCCATGCAGCGCTCGTCGCTCCCTTGGCGCATCTTCTCACTAAACATGGCTGCGATACCCATGCCCTAGCCCGATCGACAGCCGATCTCAGGCTGCTTGTAGACGCCCTGCGCGAGACACTCGATGTGCTTCGCGCAACTGGGTTCAAAATAATCCCGTCGAGCACGAACATAGTCAGGATCGTTCCGCGTTTCGTTTTGGTCGCCGCTCTGCGACGTTTGCTTTCCACTAAATTCGCAGAAGTCGGCGCTGGCTGGCACTGTTCCCAGGCGCCTGATGAAATGCGCCAACTTGGCATCGAACTGATGGCACTGGTTGAAAAATCCAGTCTTCCCGTCCCTGCAATCAGGAAGCTGTTTTCCCCAGACTAACAACCTTAAATGGAATCCTATCGGTCGTCCGTCGGATTAGTACCGACAAACGCGCTTCTGTCCAAGAATGAGGCAGTTCCCGAATCGTCGGTTACAGGGAAACTATCTGAACTCGGCCACGTTTGCGAAGCGAGATTTCGCCGTTCAACATCGCCAAGCTCCAGGCGCGTGACAAAGTCAAGCTGCTTTCAGCTTCGTCCATTCCAAATACTCAAGGAGGTTCTGCTCGTACACCTTTAGGGTGAGGGGGTCTTTGGTTAGCTCAATTTGAGTGACGAACTTCTGCACGGCCTCCTGAATGGCGGTGCGGTTCCCTGGCTTGATGGGATCAGGGCGCTGCAAACCATCCGCCGCGTCCTCCAGATGCCGCTGCTTGATTTTTGCGTGCCACAGGGCTGCCTTGAGTTCGGGGAGTTTTTCTTCCCTGAGTATGGGCACGGGCATGAACACCTTGCGGTCGCCGCAATACCAAAGGATATAGAACTTCCCCCGGCGTGATTTTTCTTTCGCTGTGAGATTGAGCGGCAATTCCCACTTCTGTCCCCAGACCCATTGCCCATTTCGTTTGACTCGTTCAATGATGCTGACTCTTCGGTTCGACATATCCAGTAATACCGACTTTCTGCGAAGATTCGCGGAATTACCGGGACTGCACCGTGACATGCACCGTGACAAAATTTTGGCAGGCTACAACCTGTTGGAAGAACACGGCTTAAGAAAGGTTGGTAGCGCTACCGGGAATCGAACCCGGGTTTGAAGATTGAGAATCTTCCGTCCTAACCCCTAGACGATAGCGCCACGTACATGAAAAGAAAACTACTTGCCCGCTTTAGCGGCCCGCGCCGGGAGGGCAAGTTTCACCAAGGTTTCACCAAGTCCGTTTGTTTCGACTCGCTGCATCCCCTTCGTCAGGTCACCCTCGGAAGCGATGGCGTAGCGGTCGAACACGCTGCGAGTCTTATGCCCGGAGATTTTCATGGCGATGGTTTCGGGAACCCCTGCACGCACCATATTCCGAACGGCAGACCGACGCAAATCATGGATGGTCAGCCCTTTGTATCGCGGATCAAACTTCTTCCCCGCGACCTCGATCTTACGGCCTAGACCGCACGTCGCACAAGCGGTCAGCCGCTTGGTTTTGTACGCGGGTATCGCTCGCATGACCAACCGGATGCGCGTAGGGCATGCGCATCCATCCATTCCTTGGTGATGGACGAACTGGAAATTCTTGATAGCTTCGCGACGTCCGCCCCACAAATCTCCTGAAGCAGTTTGGTTCAGCACCCAGCTCTTCCCATCTCCCGTCACGTTCTCCGGATCGGCGACAATCAATAAACCATTAATTGTGAGGATTCAGTGCGCTCGCTTGAATTGTTGGAGCCACGCAGCAGTTCACGGCAACCATTGAGACTATCCGCTTGGAAAGTTGATCGCCCTGACCGATCAATCCGCTGCGCCTCTGAATTAAGAGGGTCAGCCCCCGCCGTCTTGCAAGCGCTTCGGAAAATTCGGCTGGGTCTTTCAGTTGCCGATCGAGGCATGTCTGGTCAATTTTGACCAGTCCGCAGGCCCACTCTTGTTGAATACTGACAAGAGGCAAACTGTAGCGGTGGACCAAAACACCACGCGAGAACCGAAGTGACTAGCCCAGCCATTACGGTTTCAAACCAGTGCCGGTGAATCGCTCAGGCCCATCTGAAAAGTAGCCTCTTTCAGCACCTGTTCTCACCAAATGAGGGACAAATGTCGCTGCCGAACGCCGTGTTTCCCAAGGGGGTCCTGGAAGTCGTTCCCCCGTGCCCCGTGGTGCGAGACGGGTTGTCAGCGGCTCGCCCAAGGTTGCAGTCGAAGCCGTCGCTACCGAGTCGAATCGCGGTGATCGGAAATTATCTTCCGCGGCAATGTGGAATTGCTACGTTCACCACCGACCTGTGCGCGGCCATATCCGCGGAGTACGGAACATCTCGATTGTTGGCGCTACCGGTAAACGACACGGAAGATGGGTATGACTATCCCGCGCGTGTGCGATGGTCGCTCGCCCAGGACGATGTGAAGTCCTATCAGGACGCGGCTGAATTTCTCAACTTCAACAATATCGACATGGTGTGCCTGCAGCACGAGTATGGAATCTTCGGTGGTCCGGCCGGAAGCCATATCTTGCATCTGCTGCGCGGCCTGAAGATGCCCGTGGTGACCACGCTGCACACGGTTCTGCGCGAGCCCGACCCTAACCAACTGATGGTCATGGAAGAGATCGCAGAACTTTCGGATCGCCTCATCGTCATGAGCCAGCTCTCGTCGCAGTTCTTGCAGGAAATTTTCAAAGTGCCTGGCAGCAAGATTGACATGGTTCCGCACGGCGTTCCGGACCTGCCCTTTCTCGATCCCAATTTCTACAAGGACCGCTTTGGCGTGGAAGGAAAGGCGGTGCTGCTCACGTTCGGCTTGCTCTCGCCGAACAAGGGAATCGAAAACGTCATTCAAGCGCTGCCGCAGATTTTGTCCAAACACTCCAATGTTGCCTATATTGTCGCCGGCGCGACCCACCCTCACATCCTCCGTCGCGAGGGGGACAAGTATCGAGCCAGTTTGCAGGCATTGGCGAAGGAAGTGGGAGTGGAATCACAAGTGATCTTCTTCAACCGCTTTGCCAGCCCTGAAGAAATGGCCGCGTTCATTGGCGCAGCCGATATCTACATCACTCCTTATCGCTATGAGGAGCAGGTGGTTTCCGGAACGCTTGCCTATGCCCTCGGTGCGGGCAAGGCAATCATCTCGACTCCATACTGGCACGCGATTGAGTTGTTAGACGACCGCCGTGGTGCGCTGGTCCCATTCCAAACTCCTGCTGCTATCGCCAGCAAGACAATCGAACTTTTGAATACGCCTGCGATCCGCCATGCCATGCGTAAACGCGCCTATCTGTTCGCTCGCGACATGGTCTGGAAAAAAGTGGCGCAAGGTTACATGGAAAGCTTCACCCGGGTCCGCAGCGACCGCATGGAAAGCCCCCGCGTTCAGTTTTCGGCTCGCGCTACTCCCAAAACGCTCGATCAACTGCCAGAATTAAAACTCGATCACGTGAATCGGTTAACCGATGATACGGGAATGCTGCAGCACGCGATCTTTACCATCCCCAATCGAGGCGAGGGCTATACTACCGACGACAACGCACGCGCACTCATTTTCACGGTGTTACTGGCGCAACTGAGGAAAGAGCAGGGCGGACAGGTAGATTCAGTTAGTGCGGATTTCTCTTGCCGCTATTTGTCGTTCCTGGAGCATGCGTTCGATCCAGTGAAGGGTAGATTCAGAAACCTTCTCGGCTACGATCGCCAGTGGAACGAACCTGTAGGCTCTGAAGACTGTCATGGGCGCGCATTGTGGGGACTTGGAACGGTTCTAGGCCGATCCGAAGATCAGGGATTGCGGTGTGCCGCCGGGCGTCTGTTCGAGTTTTCCCTCCCCGCGGCTGTAGAATTCAGCAGCCCCCGTGCCTGGGCCTATACCCTGCTCGGAATTCAGGAATACCTCAATTCGTATCCTGGAGACCGCGACGCGCAGAAAATAAGATCCGTACTCAGCCGGCGATTGCTCGAAATGTATGAGGCGATCCGCCGTCCGGATTGGAAGTGGTTCGAGAACGTCGTCGCTTACGGCAACGCGAGATTACCTCAGGCGCTGCTGGTCGTGGGCGCAGCGTGCTCAGACGATCGAATGGTCTCCGACGGCATCGAAGCGCTCGATTGGCTCTTGAAAACACAGCATTGCGAAACCAATCAGCACTTCGTACCCATCGGATCGCAAGGCTTTTATCCCCAGGGTGGTGAAAAAGCCCGCTTCGATCAACAGCCGATTGAAGCCTCCGGCGCTGTTTCTGCCTGTCTCGAAGCGCACCGCGTAACGGGTGACAGCCGCTGGCGCAGCGAAGCTTGGTCGGCCTTCAACTGGTTCCTGGGCGACAACGATCTACAACTTCCTCTTTATGATTCCGTTACCGGCGGATGCCGTGACGGCTTGCATCCCGAACGCGCCAATCAGAATCAGGGAGCGGAATCGACGCTATCGTTTTTGATGGCACTCCTGGAGATGCGCTCGCTGCAAAAAGCTGAGAAGCCAACTGAAAGGCTGGAAGACTTATCATGACAGCTCCTGAAACAACGCTGATCAACGTAGAAAGCACGCATTACCCATCGTTGCTTCTGCGTCACCCCGGCAACCCCATCCTGACACGCAAGGATTGGCCGTACTCCATCAACAGCGTTTTCAACGCCGGCGCAACTTTGTTGCCCGATGGAACCACTCTGCTTCTGTGCCGCGTCGAAGACCGGCGCGGCTTGTCGCATCTTTGCGCTGCGCGCTCGCGAAATGGCGTTGATGGATGGCAGATTGATCGCAAACCGACATTGATGCCTAGCCCGAAGGAGTATCCGGAGGAAATCTGGGGCATCGAAGACCCTCGCATCACGTTTGTGCCCGAGTTACAACAATACGTGGTCACTTATACCTCCTATTCTCGCGGTGGCCCCGGAGTGTCGTTGGCTCTGACCAAAGACTTCCGCACATTTGAGCGCTACGGCGTCATCATGCCTCCGGACGACAAAGACTCGGCGCTTCTGCCTCGCAGGATCGACGGATGTTGGGCACTGATTCATCGGCCCATGACGACGCTCGGGTCGCACATGTGGATTTCCTACTCTCCCGACTTGCGCTATTGGGGAAGACACAGGCTCATGCTCGAAGCCCGCCGCGGCGCCTGGTGGGATGCAAACAAAATCGGGCTATCGCCGCCGCCCATCGAGACTTCCAGAGGATGGCTCGTCTTCTACCACGGAGTCCGGCACACGCCTTCGGGCTGTCTATATCGACTAGGCTTGGCTCTGTTCGACCTTGAGAATCCGGAAAAATGTCTGCTGCGAGGAGACTCGTGGATCTTTGGGCCCGAGGCCCCGTACGAACGCCACGGCGACGTTGACGATGTCGTCTTCCCGTGCGGCTACACGATGGATGCCGATGGCGACACCCTCAATATTTACTACGGGGCGGCGGATTGCTCTATCGCCCTAGCTCGAGCCAGTGTACGCGCTCTACTGGGTTGGCTGGATGCCAACGGAAGTTGCGAACGCCGGCAGCGAGCAGAGGACTTATGACATCCCTGTTTGGGATTCTCCATTTTACATTCGGATGTCATCATCGCCAAAAGAGTAGTGTGTTTACGATCAGGAAGCGGACGTACCAGGTCTGCTTGAAGTGTGGTAAGGAATTCGAGTATTCCTGGGCGCGGATGCGCTCCGTCCGGTCGAACGTTGCCCGCGGTCCCGATGCGCCGCTGCCTTCGAACAATGTCAGATCAAATGAAGCACCGGTGAGTTGATTCGATCGCGGTACAGGTATCGCAACCTTAATCTCCAGATGTGAGCTATCTTGCTCAGACGCGAAAGCCGACACCTGTCATTCTTTATTCTCCTGAGTGTGTAGACGGAGCCGCGAACGCTGATTCGTAGCTCCGATTCCCAGGTCACTGCCGGTCAGGTTCTGATCAAGTCACGGCGAAGCGACCACATCCAGCCAATCGGCATTCCTCATCCGTGTGTACGCCGCGAAACCCTGCGGCGGGACACGATTCGACCCTAAAAAGTCTCGCACATCGAAGTCAGGGCAACACCTCCAGGCGGATGAGAGGAGTTAGCCCGAGAACAAAGAAAGGTGAAACTTATGCCTCTAATTCAATTGCTGGAAGTTCTCATCGTGGTGGGTGTCCTCCTGTGGCTGGTGAATCGCTTTATCCCCATGCAGGGAACCATCAAGTCAATCTTGAACGGCGTCGTGGTCATTGCCGTGGTTCTGTGGCTACTGAATGTCTTTGGACTCTTTCACTCCCTTTCCGGTATCCACATTGGAACGTAAAGGATGACGTAAGAGAGACCAGCGAAGAAAGCTGAACAACACCAGATCGATACAACACAACACGGCAGACATCTGCCTGAAGAAGGAGATACCTTGAATACTAAGCTTTTGTTAGCAGTCGGAATCACCCTCAGTGTGAGCGCGTTTGCTCAAACCAATTCGCAAGCAACCATGGCCGTCGAACCCATAAGTCCGACACCTATCTTCCGAGTGAACGTAGTCAGCCGCAGCGTGCAGGCCGTCAACTACAGGCATCGCAGCGGGGCCACCAAGCTGGATTTCGCGGGCACGGACTTGATGCCTTCAGCGAATGGTGAAGCCAAGGTGAACAGCAAGCGGGGATCCATTGAGATCGAAGCGGAATTTGGCAACCTGCAAAACCCAACGACTTTCGGCAATGAGTATCTGACCTACGTCTTGTGGGCGATTTCGCCCGAGGGCCGGGCAGTGAACCTGGGCGAAGTGTTAGTAGGAGAAAACCATCGCAGCAAGCTGCAGGTCACCACTGATCTTCAGGCGTTCGCTCTAGTGGTTACCGCGGAACCCTATTATGCCGTGCGGCAGCCCAGCAATGTGGTTGTGCTTGAGAATGTAGTTCGCGAGGACACCAAGGGAACTACCGAGGCGGTCAATGCAAAGTACGAACTGATGGAGCGCGGCGGCTACATTCCCACCGGCTACAAGTTCGACCCTGTGGTTCTGAATGCCCGGTTGCCGTTGGAATTCTTCGAGGCGCGTAACGCACTGCGCATCGCGCAATCCGAGGGAGCCGAGCAGTATGCCAGCGACAGCTATCAGCATGCTGTCCAGTTGATGAACAATGCCGATGAATATGCCACCAGAAAACACATCGACAGAAAGCCGCTGATCGCGGTCGCCCGCGAGGCAGTGCAGACTTCCGAAGATGCACGCGCGATCGCAGTAAAAAAGATGGACGAGCGGCGCTTGGCAAACGAACGCCAGGATGCAGCGGATGCCCAGGCACAATCGCAGGCGCAAGCCAACGACGCGATTCGGCGGAAAGAGCAAGCCCAGTCCGACACGGCGATAGCTCAAGCCGCCAAGGCTCAGGCAGAGTCTGATGCAGCAAAGGCCCGGGCGGACGCTACCGATGCACAATCGGCGGCCGCGAAGGCTAGATCCGATATGGCGGAGAGCCAGGCTTCGTCAGCCAATGCACTCTCCGCAGCCCAGGCTGATGCAGAGCAGTCTCGTTTAGCTGCACAGCAGGCCTTGCAGAGCGCGCAACAAGCGGAAACCGATAAAGTGGCCATGCGCACGAGATTGTCCGAGCAGTTGAATTCCATTCTCCAGACTCGCGACAGCGCACGCGGCCTGATTGTCAGCATGTCCGATGTTTTGTTTGACACCGGAAAATACTCATTGAAGCCGGGCGCGCGGGAGAAACTGGCGAAAGTCGCCGGTATTCTGCTTGCCTATCCTGGACTCGACATTGCAGTCGCCGGCTACACCGACAATGTGGGCAGCGATGAGATGAATCAAACATTGTCTGAGAACCGTGCTGGATCGGTGCGCGACTACCTTGTGCAACAAGGCGTGTTGACGAATTCGGTTTCGGCCAGAGGTTTCGGCAACACTTTGCCGGTAGCCTCAAACGATAACTCTTCCGGCCGGCAACAGAACCGGAGAGTTGAACTTCTCGTGTCCGGCGAAGCCATCGGCAGCCCGGTCAACGCGACCACAGGAAGCTTGCGCTAAAGCAAGCGTACGTAACGATCGATAATGGAGGCAACACCCATGAGACTAATTGGAATTATCAGCACAGCAGTTCTGTCTTTGACCCTCGGAGTCGCGGCTCCAGCGTTCGCACAGGAGCAGCACGAGCAGGAAGAACAGAAAGCCAAGCCTGCCCAGCAAGAGGAAAGAAAAACGCAACCAGCTAAACCCGCAAAGCAAGAGGAGAAAGCCGCGCAGCAAGAGAAGAGCGCCAAGCAGGAAGAGAAGAGCGCGCCGCAGCAAGAGAAGAACACCAAGCAGGAAGAGAAAAACGCACAGCAGCAACACACACAGCAGGCTCAGCCTGGAAAGCAGGAGCAGCACGCCGGTGGTGGCCGCATTCCCGACGACCGTTTCAAGGCCAATTTTGGACGGGAACACACTTTCCACGTCAGCCAAGGCGACTACAGCAATCGCCGCTTCCAATACGGTGGCTATTGGTTCGGATTCGTTGACGTGTGGCCCAGCAACTGGCTCTATACGCAAGACGTTTTTGTGGTCGAAATTAACGGCGTGTATTACCTGTGCAACCCGATGTATCCTGGCGTTAACATTACACTTAGCTTTGCACCCTAGCCGGCTCGTCCGGGGGTCGCCTGAGGGCGCAACCAGCTTAACTGTTATCGGCGCGGGTCCACTGCGTGGGTTCGCGCCGCTTTCTTTCCGGCACAAGCTAAGGTCATCTCGGGGAAAATCGATTTAACAGATTTGATGGGAATATTCACGAAAAGTGAGCCGTAGTGCACAGACCTGGCAGTGCCTTCGTGGAATCCTTGCATCGACGCGTCGCCGTTCAATCCACGCAGCCCGCAGCAGCAAGGTAGGACCGGGCAACCGAAGGATGACATGGCAAGGTGGTTCAAAATGCGCAAAATCCGTTTTCTATTGCTAGCCTTTCTGATACTGGCCATACCCGCCACCTCATTGGCGCAGTTCGGCATGTCGATCACGATCGCTCCGCCCGCGCTCCCTGTGTACGTGCAACCCATGGCCCCCGCCGACGGTTATTTGTGGACGCCCGGCTACTGGGCTTATGGAGATGAAGGCTACTACTGGGTGCCGGGTACGTGGGTAATGGCTCCCGAGCCTGGCTTCTTATGGACTCCCGGTTATTGGGGTTGGGGCGGCAACGCCTTCGGCTGGAATGAAGGCTACTGGGGTCCGCATGTCGGCTTCTATGGTGGCGTCAACTACGGCTTCGGCTATGGGGGCGTCGGCTATGAAGGCGGGCGTTGGGATAACGGGCACTTTTTCTACAACCGCTCGGTGAACAACGTGGACGTCACGAACATTCATAATGTTTACAACCAGACCGTAATCAACCAAACTACGGTGAACCATGTCAGCTACAACGGCGGCAACGGAGGAATTAGCGCCCGCCCGACTGCTGCGGAAGAGACTGCGGCCCACGAGCAACACAGGTCGCCAACGGCCATGCAAACCCAGCATGTGCACGCTGCCAGTACGAACCGCGCACTTTTGGCGTCCGTGAACCAGGGGCGTCCGGCAATCGCTGCAACTGCGAAGCCTGCGGAGTTTAGCGGTCATGGGGTGGTAGCGGCCAAAGAGGCGGGAGCACCTTACAAGGCAACCGAGAACAAGGCAGCCGAGAATAAAGCAGC
>Ga0209039_10000749_pt1 | contig 31268 bp, 18 predicted proteins | sample BogFormECP12_OM1_FD_188238 | JGI IMG/M metagenome (GOLD analysis project Ga0209039, IMG submission 188238) | Bog forest soil microbial communities from Calvert Island, British Columbia, Canada - ECP12_OM1 (SPAdes) (version 2) | ecosystem: Environmental > Aquatic > Freshwater > Wetlands > Bog ... | reverse complement strand
TCTCGCCATTGACGACCGGGTCGCCGACCTGCTTTCCCGCATGACTCTGGAGGAAAAAGTCCATGAGATCGCCGGAGGATGGGAAGCCGGGGCCGAAGTCATTGACCCAACCGGCACCTATACGACCGAGTCCGCGCGCGCCGTGCTGAGCCGCTGGTGGGACCCTGACCAGCCCTTTCCCCCGCGCAAGGCTGCCATTCTCCGCAACGGAATCCAGCGCTTTCTTCACGAGAAGACGCGGCTTGGTATCCCGGCGCTGTTCATGGGAGAGGCACTTCATGGGTTCATGGAATACGGCAGCACAAGTTTTCCCCAGGCGCTCAGCCTCGCCAGCACATGGGATCCGGAGCTGCTTCATCAGGTCTTCACTGCCGCGGGTGACGAAGCCGGATCCACCGGCACAGGCCAGGTCTTCACTCCCGTGCTCGACATTGCCCGCGATCCGCGCTGGGGACGCACCGAGGAGACTTACGGCGAGGATCCGTTCCTTGCCTCCCGCATGGGCGTGGCCGCCATCACAGGCCTGCAAGGCGATTCGTTCTTCATCAGCCATCACCACGTAGTCGCAACGGCCAAACACTTCGCCGTGCACGGGCAGCCGGAGGGCGGCGCCAACACCGCACCCGGCAACTACTCCGAGCGCATCATTCGCGAGAACTTCCTGGTGCCGTTTCAAGCCGCTGTCGAGGAAGCGCGGGTGGGCAGCGTCATGGCTTCTTACAATGAGATTGACGGCATTCCGTCGCACATCAACCCTTGGCTGCTCGACCGGGTGTTGCGGCAGGAGTGGGGATTCCGCGGCTACGTCACTTCCGACGGCGACGGTCTCCAGATGCTCACCGAAACCCACCACGTGGCGGCCAATGACGCCGAGGCAGCGCGTCTCGCTCTCGCTGCCGGCGTTGACTACGATTTGTCGGATGGCTCGGTGTACCGCACCCTGCTTTGGCAGGTGAAACAGGGAACGGTTCCGGAAGCTGAACTGAACCGGGCGGTGGCTCGCGTGTTGGCAACCAAGTTCCGTCTCGGTCTCTTTGAGAATCCCTATGTTGATCCCGATTACGCCGAGAAGGTCACAAACAGCGCCGAACACCGTGCCCTGGCCCTGAAGACGGCGCAGAAAGCGGTCGTGCTTCTCAAGAATGACAAGAATCTGCTGCCGCTCGACCTCGCCAAGCTCAAGACCATCGCCGTGATCGGCCCCAACGCGGATGGCATTCACCTGGGCGGCTACAGCCGCGAACCAGCCCACAGCGTCAGCATCCTGCAAGGCATTCGTGACCGCGTGGGATCGAAGGCCAACGTCGTCTACGCGGAAGGCTGCAAGATCACCGACGCGAAGCCGGACTGGCACGGCTGGTTCGCTAACGATGTTCATCTCATCGACCCTGCAACCCAGCAAGAGAGCGTGAAGGCTGCCGCTGAGGCCGCGCGTAAGGCCGACGTAGCGATTCTGGTTGTCGGCGAAAACGAATCCACCAACCGCGAAGCCTGGGCCGAAAACCATCTCGGTGACCGCGATTCTCTCGACCTACTGGGTGCGCAGAACGACCTGGTCAAGGCCGTCATCGAAACCGGCACGCCCACGGTCGTGCTTCTCATCAATGGCCGACCGCTCTCCATCAATTACATTGCCGAGCACGCCCCTGCCATTCTCGAAGGCTGGTACCTCGGTCAGGAAGGCGGCACCGCCGCAGCCAACGTGCTGTTTGGCGACGTGAATCCCGGTGGAAAACTGCCCATCACGTTCCCGCACTCGGTGGGGGATCTGCCTGATTTCTACAATCACAAGCCGTCCGCCAACCGGACTTACGCATTCAGCACGCGCAAGCCGCTGTTTCCCTTTGGCTACGGACTCAGCTACACCACGTTCCGGTTTGAAAATCTTCGCGTTGAACCATCTCAGATCGTTGCCGGCGGCACCGCCAAGGTCAGCGTAGACGTGACCAACACGGGCTCGCGCGAGGGCGACGAAGTGCCCCAGTTCTACGTTCACCAGAGGATCGCCTCCGTCACGCGGCCGGTTATGCAGCTGAGAGGATTTCAACGCGTCACGCTCAAGCCGGGCGAGAAAAAGACGATCGAGTTCAGCGTCACGCCCGACGCGCTCGCGATGCTCAACCTCGATATGCGCCGGGTCGTCGAACCAGGTGTCTTCGACATCATGGTCGGCCCGAGCTCAGATCAGACCACTACGGTCTCCCTCACAGTGACCGGGCCTCACGGCGAGACGGGCCAGCCTCTTTCGCCGCCTCCGGTTGGTAACGAGTGATTCGATTCGCGCAGGATTCGTGGGGCGCTACAATCATGTCTTGCGAATCCTGATCTCAGCCGGCGAAGCCTCTGGTGAAATGTACGGCGCGCAGTTGATCGCGGCGCTGCGCCGCACTGCTAGGCAAGTTGCGGAGCTTCGCTCCGCCGGACAGCCGGGGGCGGCTGTCCCCACACAAACCTCTGGCTCTGCTCATGTGGGGACAGCCGCCCCCGGCTGTCCCGCCGACCTGAAAGGTCGGCTCGAATTCTTCGGGGTGGGCGGAGATCGCATGCGCGCCGCCGGGTGCGACACGGTAGTTGACGCCAAAGACCTCGCCGTCGTCGGAATCACTGAGATCCTCAGCCGTCTACCGACGATCTATGGCCTGTACCGACATTTGATTCGAGAAGCGGTCCAGCGCAAGCCCGACCTCGCCATTGTCATTGATTCTCCGGCGTTCAACTGGCGCGTCGCGCGACAGATGAAAAAGCTCGGCATCCCCACGGTTTATTACGTCGCGCCGCAATTCTGGGCGTGGCGGCAAAGACGCGTGCGTCTGCTCCGTGACTACATTGATAAGGCGCTTGTGATCTTCCCTTTCGAGGAGCGGTTCTACCGCGATCGTGGCGTGGACGCGACCTTCGTCGGCCACCCGCTCGCCGAATTGCCTCACCCGACGATCGAGCGCGCCGACTACGCCGCACAATTCCAACTTGATCCTGCGAAACAGTGGATTACGCTCATGCCCGGCAGCCGCGTGAAAGAAGTGCGCATGAACCTGCCGGCCATCCTCGCGTCCGCTGCTCTGCTGGGCGACGCGTATGAATTTCTTCTCCCCGTCGCACCCACTCTCGACCGCAGCTTCCTGAGCGGGCTGATGGAACAAGGGAGGGCCGGTCAATCGAAGATCACGCTCGTTTCCGAGGCTCTCCCGGCGCTCTGGCACTCGCGCGCCGGCATCGTAGCCAGCGGCACGGCGACCGTCGAGGCCGCCATGATGAACACCCCTTTTGTGATGGTTTACCGGGTCTCCACGCTGACGTATCTGATGGGCAAGCCGCGGGTGAAGGTTCCCAGATTCGCAATGGTCAATCTGATTGCCGAAGAGGAAGTGGTCCCGGAACTCGTGCAGTCCGATTTCACGGCCGCGAACGTAGTCGCCCGGCTGCGGGAAATCCTGCCCGACGGCCCCGCCCGCGATCGCATGCTCGAGGGCCTGGCCCGAGTGAAAGCTCGCCTCCGCGCTCCCGTATCTGCTTCGGGGACTACGGTCCACCCCGCCGACCGAGCCGCCGAAATCATCCTCTCGCTGGGCAACCCATCGCTTGACAACCCAGGTGCATCCAATAATCGGCAGTACTAAAGTTTTCGCGAATCTGCCCGACGTAGGGTAATTTTGAACAAAGATGTAATTTTGAACGAAGACGTCAGCTCGTTCCACGGACCTCAACCCGGATTTGTGGCTGACACAAAGCTAGAGAAACGCTGACCACGAAGACCGGTCAAGCAAAGGCAGCGGTGGAACGGACACACACACTGAAACGTCGACAGCATCGCCCGCGCGGCAACTCCGCGCCCGGCAACCTGCCGCGAGCCCTTCGCCCGGCCACGTGGAGCTTGGCCCTTTCGATATTCACCCTCGGAATGGCCGCTGTGCCCGCGCTGGCGCAATCCCAGACTCCTGCCGCAACCACGATAGAGGCCAGCCGGCCGGAGGCGCCAGAAAAGTCGATTTCTCAGAACCCGTTAACTCAGCCGCAGTCAGGCAGCATCAGCGGTACGGTGGTGGATAAAGATGGAGCTGTCATCGCAAATGCCAAAATCGTCTTGACCCAGGAGGGATCGGGTCCCAGGGAATCGCTGTCGGGAAATGACGGAAATTTTACCTTTGCCGACGTCCCGCCCGGGCCCTTTGAACTCTCCGTTACTTCGCCCGGGTTCGCAACACAAAAAAAGTCTGGAGTATTGCAAGCCGGGCAGGAGTACGTGACTCTTCAGATCCAACTCGTGGTGGCCACCATGGTCGAGGTCGACGTCACGCAGACGCAGGAAGAAGTCGCCGAAGAACAGATGCATGTCGAGGAGACGCAGCGGGTGTTCGGCTTCTTCCCCAACTACTATGTCAGCTATATCCCCGACGCCGCTCCACTCACTACTAAACAGAAGTTCAAACTGGGGTGGAAATCCACCGCGGACCCGGTCGTGTTCGGTTTTTCCGGCGTCATCGCTGGAATTGAGCAGGCTGACAACGCGTTCAGCGGTTATGGTCAGGGCGCACAGGGTTACGGCAAGCGCCTGGGCGCAGCCTACGCGGACATCGTGTCCGGCACGTTTATCGGAAGCGTGATGTTGCCCTCGGTTTTCAGACAGGATCCCCGTTACTTCTACAAAGGGATTGGCAGTCGCAAATCGAGGTTTCTCTATGCCCTGGCCAATGCGGTGATCTGCAAGGGCGACAACGGACGCTGGCAGCCGAACTACTCAAACATGATGGGCAGCCTGGCTGCGGGCGGCCTTTCCAATCTCTATTACCCGGCCTCAAACCGCGGCGCAGCACTTACCTTCGAAAATGCACTGGTCGGGATTGGAGGAACCGGGGTCGGCGCCGTCATTGAGGAGTTTTTCCTGCACCGGATCACGTCCCACGCTCCCCGCCAGCAACCCGCCCAGAATTAGACCGGGCGCGGGCTGGCGCTCGAACCTGCGCCCGGCCTCGCCGGAAGAAACGAGGAAGGAAAAGCCCGGCGGCGTGCCTTCCGCTTGTGCCCCAGCATCTTTTGCGTCAGAATCTTCATCATAGGAAATGGGTTATCATTTCCTGGAGATTCTCCTGAATGGCCAAAGACCTGCGACGCATTCTGCGCGTCCTCCCGAGTTCCCTGACTCTATCCTTCGTAGTTCTGCTTGCGCTGCCCTCATGGGGAGCGGAGAAGGCCCACCTGCGCGTGGATGACTACCAGATCACGGCTGAACTGGACCCTCATCTTCACCAGATCACAGCTCACGCCAAGGTCAAATTCACCGCCCTGCAGGATTTGAGCGTCGCCGTCTTCGAATTGCACAATGATCTGCGGGTCACCAAGGTGGTTGACGAGAAGAACCAGCCGCTGTCCGCCGAGCGCGTCACTCAGGATTCCACGGTGCGCGTCCCGCTTCCTGCGGGCCTGTCGAAAGACGCCTCTACCACGCTGACATTCGATTACGAAGGCCAGCTCGAAAACGCGGACAACAGCCCCGTGCCCGGCCTCAAGCTGGCCTATATCGGCGACGATACCAGCTACCTGCTGTATGCCGGACGCTGGTTCCCGGTCAGCGGCTTCGGTCTCAACCGGTTTACCTCGACCATCAGCGTGACCCTGCCGGCGCATATGGTTGTGATCGGCAGCGGCACCGTCAGCGTCACCGAACATGCGGCCTCGAACAAGCCCAACGCCAGCGTGCTGCCCACCAAGACGTTCACTTTTGTCTCCACGAAACCCAGCTTCCCCGGCGCCATCATTGCGGGAGTTTTTCAGGAATACAAAAGCGACGAAGCCGGCATGGACTTGCACGTGTTCTTCAAGCCCACGCATCAGAGCCTGGCGCCGACTTACACCACCACGGCGGTGCAGGAGTTCACGTACTTCATCACGCTCTACGGCCTGCCGCCGTCGCAGAAGCTCAGCGTAGTCGAATTGCCTGAAGACACTGTCCCCTACGCCTGGGCTCCGGAGATCGCAGGGCTGCGCGGGACTTCGATCACCGAGAAGACCAATTACCGCCTGCTGGCCAACGCCATCGCCCATCAGTGGTGGGGCGTTTCGGTGAGTCCTGCCACCAAAGACGACTGGTGGCTTAGTGACGGTTTCTCCCGCTATTCGGAAGCGATGTACGTCGAGAGCGCCGCCGGAGCGGCGGGCCTGGAAGAAGCGGTCAAAGACATGTCGGTCGGTGCTCTGGCTTACGACACAGTGCCTTTGTCCAGCGCCAGCAAGCTCGACATTTTCTCCACCGAGTTTCAGTCGCTGGCCACCGACAAGGGAGCGATGATCCTGCACATGCTGCGCTGGGTACTGGGCGAGGACAAATACAACAAAACCATGCGCGACTTCGCCACGCAGTTCGCGGGCAAGTCGGCGAGCATGTCCGACTTTCAGGCCATCGCCGAGAAGAATTACGGCGACCAGCTCACCTGGTTCTTCTCCCAGTGGCTCGATTCGACCGGCGCACCCGAATTCAAGGTGAAGTACACCACCTACCGTCTGGGTGGCGCGGCCGCCACGGCGCAAGGGGCTGATAAGCTTCCCGGGTTTCGCGTTACCGGTGAAATCTCCCAGGATCTCGACCTGTTCCGTATGCCGGTGGACATCAGAATTGACACTGACGGAAAGACCGAAAACAAGCGCATCGATGTGGTGGGAACGACTTCGCCCTTCACCATCGAAACCTTCGGCCGCCCGCGCCGCATTTCGGTCGATCCCGACCACCACGTACTGACCAATTCCAGCGACGTGAAGTTGCGCGCCGCCATCCTGCGTGGGCAGGCCCTGCAGCAACAAGGAGACCTATCGGGCGCCCTCACGGAATACAACAAGGCGCTTGATCTCAACAAGAACAGCTCGCTTGCTCATTACCGCATTGCCGAAGTCTTTTTCCTGCAGCGAAACTACCAGTCCTCGGCCAACGCTTACCGCGAGTCCCTTAACGGCGACGGCGATCCGCGATGGACCGAAGTCTGGAGCCACCTGATGGTCGGAAAAATATTCGACATCACCGGCCAGCGCGAACGTGCGGTGAACGAATACCGCCAAGCCCTCCAGACCAACGACAACACCTTCGGCGCGCTCGAAGAGGCCCGCAAATACTTGCAGAAGGCCTACGAGCGGCCTAAGGAAAGAGAGTAAGGGAAAGAATCACGTAGCCCCGGACGCATTCGTCCGGGGCCGCTCGCTCCGCTTCGCGTGGCGGACGAATGCGTCCGCCGCTACCTGAGACAGCTAACCTTTTCCCTTCTTTCAAGGTCTAAGTAACTACATGCCAGCAGGGAACTTTCGATAGCCCGGCTGCGTATCTCTGATCAGATGGTTGGGCGGGATTGAGACCCCTCGCCTGAACGTTACCCGGGGCCCCCACGCTCCTCCCCGGAGGCGTGGGGGCGAGATTAGATAGTTCCATGCGAATGCTTCTCGACATCGTCCGGCAGTCGCTGGCCACTCTGTGGGCGCACAAGCTGCGCTCGTTCCTCACCATGTTCGGAATTGCCTGGGGAGTCGGCTCGCTGCTGCTGCTGGTAGGCCTGGGAGAAGGCTTCCGCAGCGGCCAGGAAAAGCAACTCGCCAACCTCGGACAAAACATTATGTTTATGTTTCCCGGGCGCATTCCGGCAGTCGAGGGCAGCACTCAGTCGGGGCAGTTCTATTACTTTACCTACAAGGATTACCTCGCCATCCGCGATGAGGCCCAGTTCGTGGGCGCCTTGTCCCCAGTGCTGAACCGCGAGGATATTCGCGCGGTCAGCGACTACGGCTCGACCAATGGCCAGGTTTTCGGCGTAGCCCCCGATTACAACCAGATTCGCAATGTACCCGTGGATCCGGGCCGCTGGTTTAACAACGAGGATAACGCTGAGCGCCGCCGCGTGGCCGTGGTGGGATGGGAACTGCTCAAGAACATGTTTCCCGGGCGCCCAGCGGTCGGTTCAACCATTCTGCTGAATGGAATCAATTTCGACGTGGTCGGCGTCGTGGCGAAAGTGGGCCGCGACGGCAACAACGGCACGAATGCGCGGATTTTCATACCTATCGACACGATGCGCAATCTGTTCCCGCTAACCAAAGCCAACTCCGAGGATGCGGTCTCATTCTTAAACTATCAACCCATCACCAAGGACCTGCACGCCGAGGCCAAGGACGAGATTCACCGCATCATCGCCCGTCGCCATGGCTTCAATCCAAAGCTGGAGGATGCTTTCGAAGACTGGGACACGATTGAAAACATGAAGCGCGTGGGCAAGATCTTCGATGCTATGGACTGGTTCCTGGGGGTGGTCGGGGTCGTAACCCTGGGCCTCGGCGCAATCGGCATTATCAACATCATGCTGGTGTCGGTGACGGAGCGAACCAAAGAGATTGGCCTGCGCAAGGCGCTGGGTGCGACCTACCGCGCCATCCTGACGCAGTTTTTCATCGAGGGAGCGTTTCTCACCGCCTTTAGCGGAGGAATTGGATTGGCCGTCGCCACCGCCTTCGTGACTTTGCTGGCTATGCTGCCGTCGCCGGAAGGGTTCGATACACCCCGCATCATTCCCGCGTCAGCGTTGGCCGCGATTGGCTCGCTGGCGATCGCTGGCATCGCCGCAGGCCTGTATCCGGCGCGTAAAGCCGCGCTGCTGCCTCCGGTGGAGGCGCTGCGGCAGGAATGAAGGCATTGTTGATTTTTGATTGTTGGATGTTGAATGAGAGAAGCGCGTGCTTTGGGTTCAATCAACAATCATCATTCAACAATCAACAATTCCGGGCAAAGCTGAGAGCGAACAGCTAAACACATGATCCTTGACCTCGCACATCAGGCCTACAACGCGCTGCGCCATAACCGGCGCCGCAGCCTGCTCACCATGCTGGGCATGGCCTGGGGCATCGCGACGGTCGTGCTTTTGCTCGCATACGGCACCGGCTTCGAGCGGGGAATATGGTCCGCATTTCGCTCCTTCGGCACCAACCTGGTCTTCATTTTTCCCGGCCGTACCGAACTGCAGGCCGGAGGCACCAAAGCTGGAACGCAAGTCCGGCTTACGGTCAACGATCTCGACTACATCCGCAACGAAGTTCCGCTGCTGAAGCGCCTCTCGCCCGAAACTTTCAAAAATTGTCTGGTGGCCTACGGTACGCGCAGCGCGAACTATGGCGTCAGCGGCGTCTACGCCAGCTACGGCCGCATGCGGAAGATGGATATCGCAGAGGGCAGTTTTTTCAACGACGCCGACGATTTCACCCACACCCGCGTCGCCGTAATCGGCAATGACGCCAGAAGAAAACTGTTTTCCGGCCAGAACGCGCTGGGCGAGAACATCCGCCTCGACGGCATTTCCTATCAGGTTGTCGGCGTGCTCAAGCATCAGGTGCAGAACGGCGACGACAACATCAACGAGCACGTGTACGTTCCCTACAGCGCGATGAGCGACCTGACCAACACTTACTACCTGAGTGCGATCGTCATGGAGTACGAAGGGGATCACGCCAAGGTGGTGAAAGCCGCGCGCGACTCCATGGGCTTCCACCACAGCTTCGATCCCAAGGATCAGCGCGCCATCTTCGTCTTCGACGTGTTTGCCGATCTGCTGGATCTGCAGGTGATCACAACCGGCATCAAGATTCTGCTGGGCTTTATCGGCCTGCTCACGCTGGGAATTGGGGGCATCGGCCTGATGAACATCATGCTGGTGTCGGTGACCCAGCGCACGCGCGAGATCGGCGTGGAAAAAGCGCTGGGCGCGCGGCGCTGGCACATCCTGTTCCAGTTCCTGGCGGAGGCTCTGGTGATCACCGCGCTGGGCGGCCTGTTGGGCGTGATGCTGGCGTATCTGGTGTCCTGGTCAGTCGGCTCGCTAACCCTATGGAGCGCGTTTGAAAAAAACGCCAGCGAGGGCGACATCCATCTCTACATCGATACCGCTACGCTGATGTGGTCGACGGTTATTCTGAGCTTCGTCGGCATCGTCAGCGGCATGCTGCCCGCCATCAAAGCCGCCAGGCTCGATCCGATCGAAGCACTGCGATACGAATAACGGTCCGACACTGGTTCTCCGTGTCCTCTGTGGTCTCTGTGGTTAATTCCGGCCAGACTTCGCTAGAATCCTCATGTGTCCGAAAGCGCAATTTCCCGTCTCGACCGCGTACTCGCTCAGTTGCGCCTGTACGAGCATCCGCTGCTGAATTTCTCAGCGCGCGCGAAGGGCGAGGGCGTCGAGGTTGTCATCCGGTTCAAAGACGCGTCCATTCCCGTACACACTTACTATTTCGATCTACACCCGCGAGACCTGGATGACCCGCAGTTCGAATGGAGCTTCCAACGCCAGCTCTATGACGCCCTGCACGACTATTTTGTCGAGATGTTCATCCGCACGCCGCAGGATCGCGCTGACCGCCACCGGAAGGGACTGTGAACGGACTCCGCCAGAAGACCGAACAGGAGATTCGCGAACGGGGCCCGATTCCCTTCTCGCGCTACATGGAGTTGTGCCTTTACGACCCCGAACTCGGCTACTACTCGCGTTACGCTGGGCAGTTCGGCAAGGCCGGGGACTTCTACACATCGAGCGATGTGCACGCGGTTTTCGGTCGCCTGCTGGCGCGCCAGTTCGATGAGATGTGGCGCGTTCTGGGCTGTCCTGAATGCATCATGGTGAAAGAGCTTGGCCCGGGCCGCGGCCTTTTCGCGCACGACGTGCTGGATTGGTCGGAGAAGAAGTTCCCGGATTTCTTTCACGCTCTGCGTTATGTTCTGGTCGAAAGCTCCCCGGCGTTGCGCCGGCGGATTGAGAGTACCTTGGGCCGCCATCTCGCTTCAGGAAAGGCTGAGTTCGGCCCGTCAGCTTTCTGCGATGCCAGCGCAGAGGACTATCCATCGCCAGCCGCGGAGCAGCGGAAGAATGCAGCCCACGGCGCAAGCCGTGGGTCAGGAGCCCATGATGAACAAGCCCCGAAGGGGCGAAAGACACCGCCTTCGCTTGACGCGCGAACGCCCGAAGCACTCACGATCCTCTTCGCCAACGAATTCGTCGATGCTTTGCCGGTCGAGATCGTCGGTTCCCACGGCTCGCTGCGCGTTGATTCTCAGAACGGCCGCTTTGTCGAAACTTGGGTTCCAGCGTCGGCGGAAGAACTCGAATTCCTCGACCGTTATTCCATTCATCCCGAAGCTGGAGAACGCGTCGAAGTTCCGTTAGCGGCGCAACAATACACAAAACAGGTCGCAGGTGAAATTCGCCGGGGCTTCTTCATCGCCATCGACTACGGCTACACGCGTGCAGAGCAACTTGCTGGACGCCATCGTGGAACGCTGAAGGCCATCCGCCAGCATTCGGTCAGCGCAAATCCTTACGAGGCTCCCGGCGAGCAGGACATCACCGCCGATGTGAACTTCACCGCGCTTGCCGCGGTCGCGGAAGAGCAAGGCATGCACGTCCATAAGCTCGTGACGCAGTCACAATTTCTGATGGGCATCGGCGAGGCCAATCAGTTTGCCGACGCGTTTGAAGATTGCCGCCTGCCCCAGGAGCGCGCCAAGGTTGCCCTGCAGCTCAAACATCTGGTTACTCCCGCAGGCATGGGCGAGAGCTTTCACGTGATGGTGGCGAGCAAGGGAGTGGAGAAGGACAAGGTCGCTGGGCTGGCAGGTTTGAATTTTGGCCGCAGGTAGTCTTTCCGGGGTTCAACTATGTCCGGTTGCCGGTTAGAGTTGGCTGCGCGCTTGCGTCCGGGTACTCGTACACCCCGCGCCCCGACTTCCGCCCCAGCCTTCCGGCCTTCACGTACTGCACCAGCAGCGGCGCTGGACGATACTTCTCCCCGAGCGACTTGTGCAGATATTCCAAAATGCTCAAGCGCGTGTCGAGCCCTACCAGATCGACTAACTCGAACGGCCCCATGGGATGATTCAGGCCCAGTTTCAGCGCTTTATCAATGCCTGCCGCCGAGGCGATCCCTTCCTGCAGCATGTAGAACGCCTCATTGCCGATCAGGGCGTTAATGCGACTGGTGATAAAGCCCGGCGATTCTTTGATCACCACAACTTCCTTGCCCATGCGCCTGCCGACTTCGGCCGCGGTGGCCAGCGTGTCGTCATCGGTCTCGAGCGCGCGCACCACTTCGAGCAGCTTCATCTTGTGCACGGGATTAAAGAAATGCATCCCCACGCACTTTTTCGCGCGATAGGTGACGCTGGCGATCTCCGTCACGCTGAGCGATGAGGTATTCGATGCCAGGATGGTACTGGGCCGGCAGATCTTGTCGAGCAGAGTAAAGATTTCGATCTTCGACTCCATCTCCTCAGGAACCGCTTCGATGACCAGGTCGGCCTCGCGAGCGGCCTCCGCAATGGCGCTGGCATACTCGATCCGGCCAAAAGCGGAATCAGCATCGGGCGCGGTCACCTTGCCCAGTTCCACTGCTTTGTCGAGGTTGGCGCGAATCTCGGTCTCCGCCTTGCGTAGAGCCGCCGGCACCAGATCTTCGAGGATGGTGCGATACCCGCCCAGCGCCGCGGCATGGGCGATGCCGCGCCCCATGGTCCCCGCGCCGATGACGGCAATCGTGTGGACCGGAGCCACTTACTGGCCCGCCTTTTTCAGGTCCGCGATCGCCGCGTTGAGTGCCTCACCAGCGGGACTCAGATATTCGGCCAGCCGCTTTCGCTCCTCTGTGTTCATGCTGGAAATGTAAATCGAAATCCGGCGAAGAGTCGCCGTGATGTCGTCCACGTAGTTCATCGCTCGGATCAGTTCACCAGTCGCTACCATGAGTGCTCCTGTCTTCCGTTTCGGGCTTGCGATCGTCTCGCCAGACCCGCGGCTTTCACGCGCAATCGAGCGCTTAGGCCGACCTTTCTATTTTGGACGTGACTACGAATTTAGTAAAGGCAGCGATTGCTGGCGCGCTCATCATCTTCTTCGTGGTCTTCAGTGCCGGCGCGGGCTGACGAAAACTCCAAAGCGCCATTCAGATCTTTATTTGCAACGCGTTAACCAGCCGAGCATATAATCCGGATCAATTCTTTTTATAGCGCAAAAGATAGCAGCGGGAATCGAATAGTCATGGCAGACAAACCTTTGCGACGCTACATTTTTGCGAGCGATTTCGATCAGACGCTCACTTTTAACGATTCCGGATACGTGCTCGCCGAACTCGTCGGCATTCCCACCGAGGAGTTCGAGCGCAAAGCCAAAGGCATGGCCAAAATCAACCTGGTACAGCAGGGCGCGGAACTTGCTTACCTGCTGCTGCACGATCCTGAATTCCAGGCGAAAGTACGGAAGAAACATCTTCACGAGGTAGGAAAACGAATTCGTCTCAAAGGCGAGATCAAGCTGCTCTACCAGATTCTGAAGGGCGGCATTGACGGGCACGAGTTCGACTTCTATGTGCTGTCGGCGGCGCCGGTCGAGGTGATTCAATCCGCCCTCGAGGACATCGTTCCGCCCGATCACATTTTCGGCACGGTGTTTCGCTACAAGCCATCGGGGGAAATCGACACGATCGTGCGCGCCACCGCAGGCTACGGCAAAGTCGCGGTGCTGGACCACTTGCTGGAACAGCAGGTCTCCGGCCCCGACCATGTGATCTATACCGGCGACGGCAGTTCCGACATTCACGTCATGCTGCACATCAATGCCCGCGATGGGCTGACGATTGCAGTCTCCGAGTCGCCGAACGTGGCACAGATCGCGAAGCGGACGGTGCTGAGCAGCAGCGCGCTGGCGGTGCTGGCGCCGATTCTGGAGGAAGTTGCCGGCTGGGAACGCTACCGCATTCGCAGCTTTTTCGAAGCCAACGGAATGCTGATTCAGGAGTGGGAACGCGTGCGTACCGACTGGCTCACGCTGCGCCCCGCGGCCGGCGAACCATCCGAAGAGAAGGGCGCAGCCTAGCTAGCTAGCGGGCTGAGGAAGAACCAAAGCGGGAGACAGCCGGACTGCGGTCAGCGAAATAGGTTGCGAAGAACCTTTAGCGAACTGGCGGGTGCAACTGCCGGAACCTCGCCGCGGATTCCCGGCCCATGTAACGCTCCAGCACGGCGGCATCGGTCTGCCGCAGATCCACCACGACCAGACCGTCGAGCACATTGGAAAACTTGCGGTCTACGTTGAATCCGACGAGCCTGCCGCCGATCTTGGCATACTGCCTCAGAAGAATCGGCAGCCCCTTGCCATCGCGTTCTACGTCGGTAATCGGCTGCGAAAGTTCGTCGAGATCGCGCAGAGCATGACACATGCTGCGGCAATCCCAGGGCCGTAAACCTGCTGGACGGAACGGCCGCCGCGGCTCGACCAGTCCCGCGAGTTCATCCTCCTGCATGCGCGCCTCGAAAAAGCGATAGATCATTTCACGCGAGGCCTGGTTGTAGTCGTTGCTGATGCTCACCGCGCCAAACAGCACAGGAATTTCCGGTCTCATCGCTATCAACCCGGCAATTCCCTTCCACAACAAAAGCAACGGCGCGTACTGCCGCTGGTATTCCGGCCGCACAAACGAACGCCCCAGTTCCAGCGCCGGCCCAAGCTTCTGGAAAATCCGTTCGTCGTAGCGGAAAAGCGTACTCGTATACAACCCGCTGATGCCGTGTTCCGGCAGAATCTCAGCCGTGCTTCCGGCGCGATACGCTCCCACCAACTCACGTTTGCCCTTATGCCACAACAGCAGATGCCAGTAGTAATCGTCGAAGCGGTCTAAGTCCAGGCTCTTGCCCGTCCCTTCCCCAACCTTGCGAAACGTCGCTTCGCGCAACCGTCCGACTTCCCGCAAGAGCTGCGGTATCTCGCGCGCTGTTCCCAGGTAGACCGCAAAATCGCCGTTCTGGGCGAGACAGCGGTCGGGTGGAAGTCTCTTTACTTCTTCCGCCAGCAAGTCCGGAGGCGCTGCGGCTGCCACCGGCTCATGCATCCTGGACGCAAGCTGCGACCGTAAGGCCATCGGCCGCCATGTTGCCGGCTTGCTCCGCCGCGCCAGCAAGTAGGTGCGCCAGCGCAAATATTCAATCGCCTCACGATCGCTGTGCATTGAGGCTATCGCGTCGCCGGGAATCTCGCTGCCCACGCGGACTTCTACCGTCTTGCCTTCCTGTCGCAGGAACTCCTGCAGCAAAATTGCGGTACGCAACTTGGGATGAACCATGCCCAGAAGCTGGGATCCAACCCTGTTGCGGCCGCAGAAGTACACGGGCAGAGCCGAGGCCCCGCTGCGGCGAATCAACCGCACCGCCGCGTCATTCCACTGCGGACCAGCAATTTGTACCGGCGGCATCTGCCAGTGCGAAAGCTCAACCCCGGGAAACATCGCCAGCATCCCGCCTTGCTCTAACCAGCCAAGAGCCTGACGCACCGCCCGCCGGTTCGATTCCAGAGAGCGGTCCGTGTGAAACGGATCCATGAAGATGCAATGCTGCGCGATCTCCGGCACATCGCCGAGCAGAAAGTTGGCGAGGGCCTTCACGTCCGGCCGCACGCGCGTCAGCAGCACCGCGAGAATCGCACCATCAAGCATGCCGCAGCGGTGGTTCGCGACAACCACAACCGGACCACTGGAGGGAATTCGCGCCTGATCAGCGGCATCCACACGCAGTTCGACACGCATCTGGGCAAGCAGATTTTCGAGACGGGATCCTTCCGGTGACTGCTGTACCCGTTGGTAGAGATCGCGCACTCTAGCCGCCGGCGCCAACTTCGCGACCAAGCCAGGAAACTCGGCCACTTGCGACAACATGCCCGCCGCCGCCGCGCGGTGTGTCGACTCCTGGTTGAGTGGCATGCTAAACGAATACCGCAGGCACCTTGCAGCAGGATGAAGGGCAAGTTAAAAGCTCATGAAATGTTGCGGTGAGTAAGCTGGAGAGTAACCAGCAGTAACCATATCGATCGCATTCGAAGAAAGCGCGGCAGCTTAAGTTTCAAGCCGGAATCGGGACTCGGCCAGCGCATAGAGCCGGCGCCACACCAGGCGATTGACCGTGACCACCGTCGCCGACATCATGATGGTAGCGGCCAGCAGCAGATCGAAATTGCCCTGATCGGTGGCCTGGGAGATGGTCGCCCCCAAGCCGGTCGTGGTATAGATGTGGCCCTTGAAGTGGAAGTATTCCGCCACAATGCTGGCGTTCCACGCGCCTCCGGACGCAGTCACCAAGCCCGTAACCAGGTAAGGAAAGATTCCGGGCAGAATCAGCTTCTTCCACCGCTCCAGCCCGCGCAGCCGGAAGACCGAACAGCACTCCTTCAGATCGGTCGGGAGCGCGATCGCCCCCGCAATCACATTGAACAGGATGTACCACTGCGTTCCCAGCAGCAGCAGCACGATCGAGCCCACGCCCAGCCCGCCGCCGACGCGAATGAGCACCAGCAACACCACCGGGAACAACGCAGTCGCCGGAACGGACGCGGCAATCTGTGCCAGAGGCTGCGCGATGCGCGCCAGCCTCGGATTGAAGCCGATGGCCACGCCCGCCGGGACCGCCCACGCCGCTCCCAGCAAGAGTGCCAGATTGACACGCAGGAACGTCACGCCCAGGCCTATTCCGGCCTCCCGCAGTTCTGTTCGCTGCAAGCCGGTCAGCAGCATTGTCACCCGAACCAGGGCGTAGCCGATCGCGGCCAGCAGCGACACCGCCAGCAGACGCGCGAGCCAGATCTTCCAGGCTTTGCGCGGTCCGACTTTGTCGCCGGAGTGATCCTTCGCGAAATGGAGCATCAGACGTTCGCTAAGCGGGTGCACGGTCTGCTTGCGGATGCGCGCCAGACTGCGCGAATGATGAATTACGTCGAGCACCCACGAGCGCGGAACGTCAGTGCTTTCCACCTGCTCCACCTTGAACTTCTGCGCCCATGCAATGACCGGACGCCAAATGAGCTGGTCCAGCAACACGATGACCGCAATCATGGTGCCGACTCCCCATAGAATGGATGCGGTGTCACCCGCGGAGGCCGCGGTCTGCAGATACGATCCCAGGCCGGGCAGCCGGAAGTCGCGCGAACCGAGCACAAACATCTCGCAAGCCATCAGAAAGAACCAGCCGCCGGCTACGGACATCATCGAGTTCCAGACCAGACCGATGGCTGCGAAAGGCAACTCCATCTCGACAAAGCGCTGCCACCAGCTGAACCCGTAAACCTTCGCAGCTTCGCGCATTTCGGTGGGAATGCTCTTCAGCGAAGCGTAGAAGCTGAAAGCCATGTTCCACACCTGGCCGGTAAAGATCAGCAGAATCGCGCCCGCCTCCACTCCCAGCTGCCTTCCGGGAGAAAGTGCGACCATGGCGAGCATGACGGGAGGAAGAAAACTAAGCACCGGAATGGACTGCAACACATCGAGCAGCGGAATCATGAACCGCTCTGCGCGCCGGTTGTAGGCCGCGATGTACCCATACACCAGCGTGAACGCGAGGCTCATCCCATACGCAATCGCAATGCGCAACAGCGAATATCCGGCATAAGCGGGCAGCGCCAGAGGACTGCGCGAGATTCCGACTTCTGGAGTAAACGGCCCCAGCCACGTGCGTCCCACCACCAGCAGGCCATAGAACAGCGCAATTCCCGCTCCGCCCATGAGCAGGTCGGGCAGGTAGGAAATCTCGAGGCTGGGCAGCTGGCTCCATAGCCGGTACGCCGAGAATCCCCGCAGGCCAGCGGATTGTCTGGTGTGAGTCATGGGGCGCGTCTTCAGGATTTCGGGGCAGAAGCAGATTCGCGAGGCCCAGCCGGAACAGACTCCGCCGCGGCTGGCGGTTCCGTCTGCAGCAGACGCCCCTTCTCGCGGTCATAATCGAAGATTTCGGCGTAGCGACCCCAGTTCATCGCGGTCTCGAATTGACGCTGTACCTCATCCTCGGCAAAGTGCTCGTCGAGAATGTCATGAAAGAATTCGTCTGCGATCGAGTGATCCGACTTCCGCTTCAGGATGCTGTCAATCTGCTTCAAAATAGTCACATGCTCCAGAGCTGCCTGTCGGAATTGGACCTTGCGCTGCTGAATATCGGCTTCGGCAAAAACCACTCCCTGCGGTGAAATCTGCACATCACCCTCTTTCAGCCAGGCAAAGCCGAGCAGCACGCAGGCCTCCAGAATGGGCAACAGGTCTTCCACGTCCATCACCAATTCCTCGGCCAGCCGGAACAAATCTTCGCGCCCGCCGCGGTCGTGCAGCAATTCCAGCAGGCCCGCGATCCCCCCTACCCGCGCGTGGGGCAACATCTGGTACCTGGCGGTGCGAACCGGCGCCTCCTGCTTTTTCAGCGCGTCTTTGGTTAATCCGCCGGGCGGCAGAATGATCTCGGCCGTCGTTTCCGCGTCCGGCAGAGCGTGCTCAACCTCCGGTTCGGTCATCACCTTGTAGATGTAGTCCACCAACTCCACAAAGCGCGCCGACTTCCGGTCTCGCGGATGCTTCAGCCGCACATTGAAGTCGGAGCGAACCCGCGCCGGATTTCTTCCCAGCACCATGACGCGATCGGCCAGCATTACCGCCTCTTCAATGTTGTGCGTGACGATGAAGATCGCGCTCGTCGGCATCTTCTTGTTCAGCCACAGTTCCATGAGTTCACCGCGGAGATTCTCGGCGGTGAGAACATCCAGTGCCGAGAAGGGCTCATCCATAAACAACACTTCTGGTTCCACGACGAGGGCGCGCGCGAACCCAACCCGCTGCTTCATGCCCCCGGAAAGCTCCTTGGGATACGCCGTCTCAAATCCGTCCAGACCGACCGTATCGAGGGTGCGCAACGCGCGCTTGTGACGTTCCACGGCCGGGACGCCCCGCGCTTCCAGCGGAGCCTCCACGTTTTCCAGCACCGTAAGCCAGGGAAAGAGCGCGAAGCTCTGAAAAACGATGGCCACGTTCGGCATCTGCCCGTCCAGCGGCTTGCCGTGCCAGAGGAGCGTTCCGGCGGTCGGCTGAGAGAGGCCGGTCAGCATGCGCAGCAGCGTGGATTTTCCGCAGCCCGACGGCCCCAGCAAGGCAACGATCTTTCCCGGCTCGATCACGAGATTGGTCGTGCCCACAACCTGAATCCGTGTGCCATCCGGCTGCGGATAGGACTTCTCAATCCCGACGGCTTCGACGATCGCTTCGCTCACCCGAACACTCCCGTACTCTCTATACACGATCTGCACAGAAGCGCAAAGCGCGTCCGCTGTAACACTCTGTTCACAGGAATCCGCCTGCCGGCTCTCAGGCGGCAAAGCTGCCGTCCGCCAGCCGGGCGAACGGTCTGGGCAGACGATCGCTGACTTCAGCCAGAAGCGCCAGCTTGGCGGCCAGGTCACTCGTGAGCCGGGCTTGGTCGAAGCGCCAGCGCCAGTTGCCGCCATGCAGACTGGGCGTGTTCATGCGGGCTTCGCTGCCCAGACCCAGCACGTCCTGCAGCGGAATGATGCTCAGGTCCGCGGACGAGCATTGCGCGGCTCGGATGAATCCCCAATGGATGCCTTCGTCGCTGCGTCCCAGATAGGCCTCGGCGTTGCGGCGCTCGTGCTCTGCCGCCCCGGACTGCCACCAGCCCACTACTGTGTCGTTGTCGTGGGTTCCGGTGTAAATCACTTTGCCGGCGGCCCGATGCGGCAGGTAGATGTGCGCGCCCTCATCCCCAAACGCGAATTGCAGCACGGCCATGCCCGGAATCTGCAGCCGCTCGCGCAGCGCGTGCACTTCCGGAGTGATGTACCCCAGATCCTCAGCAAAGAAAGGCAAGCCGCCCAGCGCCTCGCGGAGCTTGAGGAAAAGATCGTCGCGCGGCCCATCCACCCAGCGGCCATTCACTGCCGTCGCCTCGCCCGCGGGGATTTCCCAGAACTGATCAAATCCCCGGAAGTGATCTAGGCGGATGTAGTCGCAGTTTTGTGTGGCCCAGCGCAGCCGCTGGATCCACCATTCATAACCGCGTGCCTTCATCGCATCCCAGCGGTACAGCGGATTTCCCCAGCGCTGGCCGGTTCTGCTGAAAGAGTCCGGAGGCACTCCCGCCACCACTTCCGGTTCCAACGTCTCACTCAGCCGGAACAGTTCCCGGTGCGTCCATACATCCGCGCTGTCATGATTCACAAAGATGGCGACGTCGCCCACGATGCGAATGGAGCGCTCGGCGCAATAGCGGCGCAACGCCCGCCACTGTTCGTAAAAAGCAAACTGCAGCGCGCTTCGAATCTGGATGTCGGTGGCTAGTTCCTCGCGGGCCGCGGCCAAGGCAGAAGGCTCGCGATAGGCGAGATCATGCGGCCAGCGATTCCAGGGCTCCAGTTTGTGCCGCGCACGCAGAGCGTCGAAAAGGACAAAATCCTCCAGCCACCACGCATTTTTCTGGCGGAAATCTTCCAATCGTCGCAGCACATCATCGGAGGCAGTATGCAGGAAATTGCGCGCCGCCTCGAACAACAGCGGCATCTTCTGCGCGAAAACGTGGTCGTATTCTACCGGGCCGGAAGCGGGCGCCAACCCGTCGAGTCTTACCGGGTCGAGTCTTGCCGGGTCAAGCTTTGCCAGCTCAATCCAGCCGCGCTCCGCCAGGCGCTCCAGGCTGATCAGCAGAGGATTCCCGGCAAAAGCCGAGGTCGAGGAATAAGGCGAGTTGCCGTAGCCGACCGGCCCGAGCGGCAAAACCTGCCACAGGCCCTGGCGAGCCGAAGCAAGAAAATCGACGAAGCGGTAGGCAGCCGGGCCGAAATCGCCGATGCCGCCGCGCGAAGCGAGCGACGTGGGATGCAACAGAATGCCTGCGGCACGCGGAAAAGACATGTCTCCGCCGTTACATTCCCTGCTCGCTTCCCGTGCGGGTCAGAGCCTTGTATTCATCCTGGTTGATCTTGATCTTGCCTGACTTCTCCATCCCATCCCGCAGACTGGTAAGGAAAAGGCCGAAGATTTCCTGCTGCTTGCCCTGCATCAGCGCATCCCGAATCTGATCGCGCTTGGCGGCAAAATCGGCCTCCGAAGGCTGCTGGTTCTCCAGCAGGGCGAGAACTACACCATTTCCACCGCTGTTGATCGGGCCGCTGATCTCTCCCGGTTTCATATTGAAAGCCACCGCGGCCTGTCCGGTCATCGAACCCACGTCGGGAACTTGCCCGTCGGGCAGGACCAGATCACTGGTCTTCATTGTGGCGCCCAACTCCTTCGCAGCTCGTTTCAGATCGTGCTCGGCCTTGGCGCGATCCGAAAGCTCCTGGATCTTTTGCGACAGCAGGATGCTCGATCGCTCGTTCTTGAATTCTTCCTCGACCCGGCTGCGAATCTCTTCAAATGTCGGCGTGGCCGCCGGCTTGATTCCGAGCAACTGGAACACCACGATTCCCTGCGAGGCCGGCGCCACATCCGGCGGTGACTTCTCGACCGCAGTGAACACTGCATCCATAAACTGCGATGCCGGACCCAGTCCCGGCAACATATCCTTGCGGCCAAAGAAGTCCGTCGTGATCACGGGGACGCCTTGTGCTGCCGCAGCCGCATCCAGACCCTTTGCGCGAGCCTGCGTCAAAAGGTCCTCTGCTTTTCTTTGGGCGACCTGCTGCCCCTTCTGACGCTTCAGGATCGGCTCGATCTGTTCTTTGACTTCGTCGAGCGATTTAACGTGCGCGTCCTGCTTGTCGTCGAGACGAATGATGTGGAATCCGTCGCTGGTCTTCAGGACGCCGCTGATCTGTCCCTTCGAAAGCGAGAGCACGGCCTTGTCCAACTCTGGTATCTGAGACCTGCTGATCCAGCCCAGGGATCCGCCCTGCTTCGCACTGTCCTTGTCTTCGGAGTATTTGGCTGCCACGTCGTCGAACTTAGCCCCGTTCTTCACTTGCTTCGACAGATCGTCGGCGCGATGCTGCGCCTCGGCCACTTTGTTCTCGTCAATCTTGCCATCCGCTCCAGGCAGGGGCATCTTGATCCAGATGTGGCTTACTTTCACCTGTTCCGGCGTGCGGTATTCGTCGCGATGCTGATCGTAGTAGGCTCGCAGGTCATCCCGCGTCACCTGGACGCCGGCTTCCGCCTTGCTGGTATCAATCAGGGCGTACTTGACTTTGCGCTTCTCCGGGACGGAATTCGCGTAGGTATTCTTGTGGCTTTCGTAGTACGCGTTGAGTTCCTGCTCCGTGGGATGCAGCCCCTTCTTGATGTCATCCTGCTTCAGCACCGCGTAGTCGAACTTGACCTTCGAATTCTGCTTGATGAACTGTTCGTGAATCTCGGCTTCGCTCACGCTGGCTCCGCCGGCAATGAGCGCCTGGAGTTTGCTGATCAGAATCTCATTGGCCACGTCCTGTTCGAACTTCGTCGGAGTCAGATTCGCCCGCTGCAGCATGTCTTCATATTCCTGCTGCCCGATGAAGTTGCCCCCGGGGAAGAAGGTCGCCGCATAGCGCCCGTGCTGCAGTTCGTCTTTCACTTCCTCGGGCGTCACGCGCAGCCCCATATGGCCGGCTTCGGCCACCAGTGCCTCGCGGTTAATTAGTTGCTCGGCGGCGCGCTGGGCGAAGAACGGCAGCAGCATTCCCATGTTAGGGCCGCCTTGCGGCATCTGCTGTTGCAGCATGGCTCGCGCCGTCTGGCGAACCTCGTCGGTGGTGATGTCGCCGCCATCCACCTGCGCGACCACCCCTTTGCCGAGCCCGCCAAGGCTGTAGCTTATGCTGGAGTTTCCACCGCTCGGAACGAGATACCACACCATGGAAAGGCAAATGAGCAGCAGCAGGCCGCCGAGGAGATATTTCTTCAGTGGCCCAGGGGTTTGCAGAAATCGAATCATGATCTTGTCACTCCGAAGTAGTAAGGCGAATCCTTAATTATAAACCAGCCAGTCGCTTCACCTGTGCGCGCCCGAATTGGGGATTCCCATCCTGAACCGACTTGACGATTGGAGAACTCCGCTATTGAAACGAATTAATATAAGTGTTATCCATTCTGCGGGACTTTTTTGCGAAACTGTCCGATTCATCCACAACCCGCACGAACTGCGATATGGATAGGAGCACCATGAACTCAGGCAAGCGGCTGGCAATCACTCTATTCGTTCTGGCTCAATTCCTCTTAGCTTCCTTTCTTTCGGCCCAGGCCAAGCCCACAACCCAAAGCAAGCCTCCGGCCAAACCCGGCACAGAAGCCAAGCTGGCTCTGCGCGAAGGCTGGTTGCTGCAGACTTCCGCCAAGGTCGAAGCCAACGGAGAAGTCATCTCGACACCGAAATTCGTTGCCAAAGGGTGGCATGCAGCCACAGTGCCCACCACTGTGGTTGCCGCGCTGGTCAAGGACAAGACCTTTCCCGATCCGTTTTTCGGCATGAACCTGCGCGATTTCCCTGGCCTCAACTATCCCATCGGCGGCAATTTTTCTAACATACCTATGGCACCCGACAGCCCGTACGCCGTCTCCTGGTGGTACCGCAAGCAGTTCGCGGTCCCGGCTTCCTACAAGGGCAAGAGCGTATGGCTGAATTTCGGCGGCATCAATTACCGCGCCAACATCTGGCTGAACGGAAAGCAGATCGCCAAATCCGACGATGTGGCCGGCGCCTGGCGCAGTTACGAATTCAATGTCACCGATGCCGCGAAGCCGGGTGCGGAGAACGTTCTCGCGGTGCAGGTCTTCTCGCCCACCGAACACGATCTGGCCATCACCTTCGTGGATTGGAACCCCGCGCCTCCCGACAAGAACATGGGAATCTGGCGCGAAGTCTATCTCACCTCCAGCGGTCCGGTGGCGTTGCGCTATCCCACAGTCGTTTCGAAGCTGAATCCCCCAGCGAACGACCGCGCTCAGCTCACGGTCACCGCCCAACTTAAGAACGGCACTAATCAGCCGGTGAAGGGCAAGCTCAAAGGGCAAATCGAAAACGTCAAGTTCGAACAGGAAGTCGAACTTGCTCCCCACGAGGTAAAAGACGTCACCTTCACGCCCGACAAATTCGAGCAACTCGTCTTTTCGAACCCTCGCCTCTGGTGGCCTGCGCAAATGGGAAAAGTGTTTCTCTACCCTCTCACCATGGAGTTCGAGATAAACGGCGCAGTCAGTGACCACTCGGCTAGCCAGTTCGGCATTCGTGAAATCACTTCCGACTTTAACTCGGTGGGTGCGCGCGCGTTTCATATCAACGGCAAGAACATCCTGATTCGCGGCGGCGGCTGGACGCCCGACATGATGCTCCGCGAAAACTCGCAACGCCTGAAGGATGAATTCCGTTACGTCAAGGATATGGGACTGAACACCATCCGACTGGAAGGCAAGCTGGAGACGCAGGAGTTTTTCGACCTCGCCGACCGCCAGGGGACGCTGGTCATGGCGGGATGGTGCTGCTGCGATTTCTGGGAGCGCTGGCCGCGCTGGAAGCCGCAGGACTTCGAAATCGCGAAGCAGTCGCTGCGTGACCAGATCTACCGCCTGCGCAGCCATCCCAGCCTGGTCATGTGGCTGAATGGCAGCGATAACGCGCCGCCGCCGGACGTCGAGCAGATGTATCTCGATGTCGAGAAGGAACTCATCTGGCCCAACCCCGTCGTTTCCTCGGCTACGGGAAAGAAGACTTCGGTCACGGGCGACAGCGGCGTCAAGATGACTGGACCTTACGAGTATATTGCTCCGAGCTATTGGGAACTGGACACTCCCGAGGGCCAAGCTGGCCGCCGCCAGTGCAACCCTGGAGGCTGTGGCGGCGCCTATGGTTTCAACACCGAAACCAGCATGGGGCCGGCCGTTCCGCCCGTGGAAAGCATCCGCACCATGGTGGGCAAAGATCACCTGTGGCCGATTGACGATGTTTGGAACTACCACGCCGGCGGCGGCGAGTTCAAAACCATCGGCGTATTCAGCGAAGCGCTGGCCAACCGCTACGGCAAGTCCGACAACGTGCAGGACTTCGCCATGAAGTCCCAACTGCAGACCTACGAAGGCGTGCGCGCCATGTACGAAGCGTACAGCCGCAACAAATATGAAGCGACCGGCGTGATTCAGTGGATGCTCAACAACGCCTGGCCTTCCATGATCTGGCACCTCTACGACTATTACCTGCGCCCGGGCGGCGGATACTTCGGCGCCAAGCGCGCCATGGAGCCGCTGCATCCCATCTATGGTTACGATGATCACTCCATCTGGGTGGTCAGCAGCCAGTACGACGACGCGAAAGCGCTCAAGCTCACCACTAAAATCTACAACCTCGACATGACCGAAAAGTTCTCACAGCAGAACACGGTAGACGCCCCCGCCGACAGCACGGCCAAAATCTTCACCCTGCCTGACGTTGAGGGCCTTAGCCCCACCTACTTCGTCCTGCTGCGCCTGGAAGATTCCGCCGGCAAACTCGTCGGCTCGAATCTCTACTGGCTTTCGACCAAGCCTGAAACGCTCGATTGGGCAAAGACCACGTGGTGGATGACGCCAACTGAGTCCTACGCCGACTTCACTGCCCTGTCTCAATTGCCAAGAGTTAAGCTGAAGGTCAGCAACCGCACCGAGCGCAAAGGCGAAGAAGCTGTCACGCACGTAACGCTGGAGAACCCCAGCAAGAGTCTGGCGTTCTTTATCCGGCTGAAAATGGACAAAGGCCCCAAAGGCGACGAGATCCTCCCCGTTGTCTGGCAGGACAACTATATCTCTCTGCTGCCCGGCGAGAAGCGCGAAGTCACCGCAACTTGCCGCGCCAGCGAGTTGGGCGCAGCGAAGCCCGCGGTCGAGGTCAGCGGCTGGAACGTGGAATAAAGAAATTTTGTAATTGTGAAATCGGGTAATTGGGCAATTGAAAACCGCTGAGTGCGGAGGTTTTCAAGTTACCCAATTACTCAATCACCAAATTACTCAATCTCCTCATTCTTCCGGCGGCACATCGAAGTTGACCAGTTCGCTCTTGAAGCCTTTTGTTTTCCAGGCTCCATAGCCGACGCCTGCGATCATCCAGACGGCGCCCCACTTCAGCGCCAGCGGGGACAGATGGCTCCAGATGAAGAAGCAAATGATGAAGCCCAGAACCGGCGGAATCAGTTGCCATAGTGTGCGATCCGCGCCCCGAATGTAATAGTGGGTAAGCGACGCCAGATTTACGCCCATGAATGCGATGAGCGCGCCGAAATTGAGCAGCTCAGTTCCCCTCTCGTAGCTCATCAGGAAAGCTCCAATCAGCGCGATTACGCCTACGAACATCACGTTGTTCGCGGGGACATGAGTCTTGGGATGGATCGCTCCAAAGAATTTCTTTGGCAGAGCGTTGCTGCGCCCCATGCCATAGAGCAACCGCGCGGCGCCCAGTTGTGATCCCAAGCCGGATCCGACCGTGGCGATCAGCAGCGTAACGCTGATGAGCTTGGTCATCAGCACGCCGCCCGCGATGCCAGCGACGTGGCTGAACACGTTTTCATCTCCGAATTGCGAGAACAGGCCGAAGTCCGTGCCGAACTTGTGGAAGCTCAACAGTTGCGCGCCGTAGACTTCCGCCGACGCCAGTACGCCCGTGATCAGGCACACCAGCACCGTGGCTACAAGTATGTTGCGCTTGGGATTGTCCACTTCCTCCGACAAGGTCGAAATGCCGTCGAATCCGATGTAAGTCAGCACTGCGACCGACGTGCCGTGAAACACGCGGTTCACGGTGAAAGTCTTCGGATTGAAGAACGGACGCAGGAAATACGATTCCGGAAATTGCGGGATATGAAAGATGTAGCGGATCGTATACCAGAAGAATGCCACGATCACAGCGCCCATCACGGCGCACAGTACGGCATTAATGCGTGCCGAAGTTTTCACGCCGCGCAGGTTGAGCACGGTAAAGAGTCCGGCGAAGAAAATCGGCCAGACCAGCCCCGGATAAGGCACCTGAAAGCGCGTTCCACTAAAAAGATCGGCGATTGCCTTGGAGCACCAGATGGTACAGATCAGAGGATTGACCATGTAATCCATGGTCATGCTCCAGCCGGTGATGTAGCCGGCCGCAGCATGCAGCTCGCGGCCCACGTATGTATAGGCGGAACCCGCGCTGGGATACACCCGCGCCATGCGGCCATAGCTCATCGCCGTAAACACCATGGCGATCATCGCGATCAGGATGGAAGTGACCACGTGTCCCTGGCCCGCGTTGCTGAACACTCCGTAGGCGGGCATGGGCGCGGTGGGTTGAATGACGATGATGCCGTAAAGAATCAGGTCCCAGAGGGTGAGCGTCCGGTGCAGCCGCGGCGCGGACACGGTGGAGGAAGGGGCGGTATTAGGGGTTTCCATGGAAACCGCTATTGGATTATGGGAGGGCGGAAATGTCAATTATTAAAACGATTCTGTGCGCCCTATCGTTGATTCCCGTAGTCGAACCAGTACCCCCGCTGCTCGTTGCCAGACATGTGCCGCGTGTTGTATTCGAGAAGATAATTCACGTGCGCATCGTCGAGCGGGAACGATTTGGGCGCCCCGTACGGATACTCGCCCATGCTCATGAACGGGAGTGGAGCGACGTAATTTCCTTCCGCGGCGTAGAAATCCATGTCTTTTTCATACCCGTTGGCAGCGAAGAAATAGTCGCGCACCCAGCCCTTCGGCAGTGCCGGCAGATTGGACGGATCGAAATCCAGACGCACCTCGTCGCCCGATCCAAAGACCACCAGTTTGTCGTCGGTCGCCGTCAGCAGCGGCAGCACGTCGCCGTAGCGGGTGTAGGTTCCTCGCGGACGCGTGTAGGGCCCGGTCGCGCTGGCTTTTTCGTAGATGTACTGCACCTTCCCCGGAGGCGTGCCCTCGATCTTCAAGGGATATCCATGGAATTGGAGATCGGCGTGGACTAGAGGAATGGAAGTGAGACGTATCCCCCCCCGGTTAGCGTCATCCCGAAGCCCCGCGCCTTCACCAGCGGGGCGAGAGCCTGCCCTGAGCTTGCCGAAGGGGATCTCGCGCGCAGCACTCTGAGGTGTCCGATCAATCAGAATGTTGTCCCAATAAATCTGCAGGTTGGTCGTGATGCGAATCTTGCGAGTCCCGATCGGAAGTTTTCCGGTCAGATCTGCGGTCATCGTGCGGGGACCGCCGGCGGGAAACCCCATATCGTCCATTACGCGCTTCCACTTGCCGTTCCCGTCTTCATTCCCAACCAGCGCTTCAACGTACGGCGCGGTTGCCTCAAGTCCGGCTTGCGATGCGGCATACATGCTGTTCGCGGTGAAGTATTCGATTTCGCCGTGCGCCAGCAGCCACACCGGACCGCCGTTGTACGGCTCGCCCAGATCGAGCGTCAGCGAGTGCGGCTGGGCGAAGCCGAGAAACTGCGTCAGCTTGAAATCACCGAAATAACGGTGCGCGAGAAGATCGGGCAGCACGTCGTGGCCGTGCTCGTCCCACGCGCCGGCCGGCGGGCGGGCGTCGCGGCTCACCACAACTTTGAACTCGGGATACGGCGGGTTCGACGCGAAGTACTCGTTGGGATATACGTCAATGGCGGAGGGATGATCCACCGCCAGCAACCGCACCTGATCGAGATAGACCACTTCCTCCAGCGGTTCCATGAAGCGGAAACTGAGAATCGTCGTTGGTCGTTGGTCGTTGGTCGTTGGCGGAATCGTCTGCGGGTGCCCCACCCTTGTCGCGTTTTCTGCGACAGAGCCTGCCCTGAGCTTGCCGAAGGGGTGGGGATTTTGATCTTCCTTTACTCGAATCATCCCGCGATCAATCTTGATGTACTCGACCGGCCGCGGAATATCGCGCTGCCCGGGGCCAACCCAGTGGCCGACGACGGCCGCGCCGAGTGTATCGGCAACAAATTCGTAGCGCTCACCGTTCCACACGAAGAGTGTCGGACACGAACTGCCGCGGCGATCCACCTCCATGAAATTCTGCTGCTTGTCGCCAGCGACCTGGATTTCATCTTGCAGCACGCCGGTGGGCCACATCATGCGCACGATGTCGGCCTCTTTTGCATCGCCGAGGCCAACCGTGAGGTAGGGCGAATTCTGGCCGAGATAACCGTTCGAGCCGTAGATCTCAAACTTCTGCCGGTTGCCGCCGGAGAAGACTTCGACCTTGGTGCCAATGGCCGACTTGTTGTCGTTCAGCCCCTTGAGCGCGAGGCGCAGCCAGTGATTCTGGTTGCCGCCTTCGTTGCGCAGAAGCACCGCAGGCCCGTGATTCTGGGTGATGAGCAGGTCGGTGGCGCCGTCGTTGTCGTAGTCGCCGGTGATGATGGCGCGCGGACTTTCGAGATGAATCTTGTCGAGGCCGACGTCGGCGGTGACGTCTTTGAATCCGTCAGGGCCGAGATTGCGGAACAGGCGCACTTCGCCCTTGCCTTCTTTCGTCTCGCCGACGGCGACGATATCTACCCAGCCGTCATTGTCGTAGTCGAATGCAGCCACACCGAAGGCTCGGGCCCAGTTGGTCTGAGGCAACTGCACCTGCTCGAAAATCTTGCCGTGGTTGTTGCGCCAGAGGGTGAGGCCCGGCGCCGCCAAGTCTGTGAAAGCTAGATCCATCCAGCCATCATGATCGAAGTCGAGGGCGGCAACGCCCAAGGTCGGACCAAGAACCTCAGGGGATGCAAACATGGAGAACTTTCCCTCGCGTGGGTTTCGGAAAATAACTGGAGCGTAGCGCACGCTACTACCAACGATTCCTCCGCTAACCAGTTCTCCTGTGGTGACCAGGTCCACAGCACGATCATTGTTGTAATCCGAGCCGATGGCGGAGAAGGTCGGCGCCAAACTATTAAGCCCGAGATTCTCTGTTACATCTGTGAACGTGCCGTTGCCATTGTTTCGCCACATCACATTCACTCGCGTCTCACCGCTACTTCGCACCAGGACACCCGCAGCGAACAGGTCTATGTCCCCATCATGGTCATAGTCGACGAACGTGAGTGCATTCACCTCCACGTGCGGAATGCCGGCCGCTGCAGTAGCGTCTTTGAAAGTGCCGTCCTTTTCGTTATGCAGGAGCAACACGCCGCTCGTGGTAGACACCGCTAGATCAGTAAATCCATCGTTGTCATAGTCGCCCGCAGTGCAGCTTGTCGCGCGCATGCTGGGATCCAGCCCAGCTTGCTTCGTCACGTCCTCAAACCTGCCGTCTCCAAGATTTCGATACAGCGACATCCCGCCTTGGGCTCCGTCATCTGCGAGGAAGAGATCGATCTTTCCGTCGTTGTCGTAGTCCAGGAAGCAGGCGCCAGCACCAGGCTCGAAAGCAGGTTTCGTTAGATGAACGGCCGGCGCAGGCTTCGAAACAATTCCCGCCTCCTTCGTCACATCCACAAACTGCACCTTGATCTGCGGAGGCGGCTTCAACACCGACAACGGCGATTCCACCGCACGTGAGTACTGGCCCTGTTCGCCATAGGCCAGGCTCATAGGCGCGCCGATTTTGTTCTGCGTGATGTACTGAAATCGCTTCAGGTGCTCGCGAGCATGGTCCACGTCGGCGGACTGCTGGTAGGCCCGCGACAATCCGAATTCCGCCGAGGCATGCAGTGGATTGATTTTCAGTGCATGTTCGAAAGCGTCAATCGCGGGCGAAAACTCCTTGGCCTGCACGTAGGCCGTACCCAGGAAATACCAGGTGTCAGCGTCGTTCGGGTCAATCTCACTCACATGCTTGAATGCCTCAATCGCCGCCTGCGCGTCGCCGGTATTCTTGGCCAGCAGGCCGACGCTGTACCACGCATTCGGATTCTTCGGGTCCTGCTTGACGACGCCTTCCAGCAAGGCCTTCGCCTCTTCCGTCTTCTGCAGGTTCAGATAGGCGACCGCCTGATTCAGGCGCGCAATCAGCAGACTGGGATCGGCTTCCGCGGCTTGTTGAAACGATTTCAAGCCCTTCTCGAAGAGCTGCTGGTTCATATACGCGCAACCCAGGTTGTTGAGCCGGGCAGCCTCGACCGGGTTCGGCTGCAAGTCGGGGGGGAATAGGCCAAAAGGAGCCAAAAGTACCGCAATGAGAACGGATGAGATTTTCGGATTCATCTGATCAAAGATTTAACCACAGAGAGGCCCTGCGGATCACGCATATGCGAGATAAATGTGCAGCTTCAGACCTTGAATAGATTCTGGCATGCCGACCAGAGCAGGAACCTGCTTTTGTGGAGGCGGCAGCGGACAGCAGGTTCCTCGTCGCTTCGCTCCTCGGAATGACAACTTTTGATTGTGGCTCTCTATTTCCCTGCCGACGCCACCTGCCCCGCCGACGCGCCTATCGGCCTGCTGTAAGCTCGACTGGCGATCACGCCCTTCCCTTCTTCCACCGTGACGCTCTGGCCGGCAGGGATATTGGCGAACTTGTCCACCTGCCCGCTGGGCCATTGAATCTCCACGCTGTCGGCCTTGGTCTGCGCTCCCAGGCCG